>ERZ773043.65-NODE-65-length-50040-cov-4.802361_pt1 | contig 50040 bp, 45 predicted proteins | sample MGYA00580636_ERZ773043 | MGnify/ENA primary metagenome ERZ773043 (study PRJEB29015, sample SAMEA2737992) | human oral metagenome | biome: human oral; feature: human-associated habitat; material: dental | place: China | collected 2065 ...
TCACAGTCAACATTGTAAGCATCATATACATTCTTATATATATCACCGTACTGACTGCAAAACATGAAAATGCATATACAGCTGCCGCCGCCAATGAAAGGTATTCACAATATTCCTCTTTTTTAAAGATTTTAAGGCATAATTTATATAAAAAAAACAGGCATATATACATAAATATAAAATTTAGTAATATGCCATTTGATTTAAGCAGCCTGCCGGGAGTAAATGAACATACCGTATGGAGAAGCATATAATAAAGAGGCGGATGTACATCTCTAATCTGATTTGAATATACCGAGGAGTAATTAAATTTCTCTCCATTATTAACAGTAAGATAATCGTAAAATACTTCACCGCCTATAATCCGATCATATATATCATATTCAGATATATCTGTCTTATAATACGAATTTGCCAAGCCGTATGAATATATCTCATCTATAAAGTATCCTGACTTAATGCATGCAAAAAAAATATATATAATAGATACCGCAAAACATAAAACAAAAAACTTTTTATATTTTAATCTATTTATCATAATACATCCTGTCATCTCCTATATCTTCAAGAACCTCTTTGATATACCTGTCTGCAATGCGTTTTGCCGCAGGCAGATCCATATCACTGAAATTACCGCAACATTCAGGAGAAGCTCCGGGTATATCACCGTCAAAGTCCCTTATATACTCGAACATCTCCATTATAAGATCTACTATATCAGGTGAGTTTAAATCTCCTGACATTATAAGATAAAATCCCGTGCGACACCCCATTGGACCGAAGTATACTATATCATCCTTATATTTATCATGATTCCTTAAAAAAACAGCTCCTATATGTTCGATAGTATGTATAGGTGCAGTATCCATTACAGGTTCATAATTAGGTCTTGTCATCCTCAAGTCAAAGGTTGTAATTATATTTTCTCCCACCTTATCTTTTCTTGATACATAAACTCCGGATAAAAGCTTAAGATGGTCAACCGTAAAACTCGCTATGGGTTTCATACTCTAATCCTCTCTTTTATATTTTTCAGCCTGTGAAGCAATCAGCGCCTCATCATCAAAATAATTTATTTTCATAGCCGACTTAACTTCACTTAATGTCTGTGCTGCAATATTTCTTGCTTTCTCACTGCCCTTTTTAAGTATATCATAAACCGCATATATATCCTTTTCATATTCGGCACGCCTTTTTCTTACAGGTTCAAGTTCTTCCTGTATAATGGCTTCAAGGAAGCGTTTTACCTTCATATCTCCAAGTCCGCCTTTTTGATAATGCGCCTTAAGTTCATCAAGGTTATTATATTCAGGCAGATAACGTTCAAAATGTTCCTTGCAACTAAAAGCATCAAGATATGTAAATACAGTATTACCTTCAAGATGCCCGGGATCACTTACTTTAAGATGGAGGGGATCGGTATACATATCCATAACCTTTCTTCTAACCTCATCCGCAGTATCTGAAAGGTAGATACAGTTTCCAAGCGACTTGCTCATCTTCGCTTTACCGTCGGTTCCGGGAAGCCTTAAACATGCCTCATTTTCAGGTATAAGCGCCTCCGGCTCAACAAGCACTTCCTTGTAAACAGAATTAAACTTCCTTACAATCTCCCTTGTCTGCTCTATCATAGGCAGCTGATCCTCTCCCACAGGGACTGTAGTAGCCTTAAATGCGGTAATATCGGCAGCCTGACTTATAGGATATGTAAAAAATCCGACAGGTATGCTTGATTCAAAATTCCTCATCTGTATTTCAGCTTTTACAGTAGGATTTCTTTGCAGCCTTGCAACCGTTACAAGATTCATATAATAAAAGCTCAATTCACACAGCTGTTCAATCTGCGACTGCACAAATATAATTGTCTTCTGAGGATCCAAACCTACACTTAGATAATCAAGTGCAACTTCTATTATATTTTGCCTTACTTTTTCCGGATTTTCCATATTGTCGGTAAGAGCCTGCGCATCGGCTATCATAATCATAGTCCTTTTATATTCTCCTGAATTTTGGAGTTCAACTCTGCTTTTTAAAGAACCCACATAATGTCCGACATGAAGTCTGCCTGTGGGTCTGTCTCCTGTAAGTATTATCTTTTCCGCCATATCTTTACCGTCCGCTATACTATGTATATGCACCCCGACCTGTAAAAAAGCCTGCCGCAAAATATATGTATAGCTGCGGGTGAACAAATTGCACCCTTATTCCTTTCCTTATATATTCTTTCATATTTATTATATGATGTGGTGTCAAAAGTATTTGACACCTGCTTATACAGGATTGCTACGGCTTCGCTTCTCGCAATCCTTGTATCATTATATATAGTAGCAGTTTTCAGGTCAACACCGATTAGGTGCTTCATAATTGTCAGTCATCTTAATTTTTTATTACATATCCGCTCTTTTTTATTTTATGAACACTAACTATTCTAAATTTCACTGCAAGTTATGTAAAATAAATAAAAGGGCTTTTTTCTATACTGCAAATATATCAGCTATATATCTCATAATATCTGTCAGTATATTTAAATTATCAGTTTTTTTCATCTCAATAGATATACAGCCTGATGCACAGCCTTGCATCTTCTTTGATTTATTTTCCGGCAGAGTTTTTTCCTCTACCTCGATTTTACTTCCCTGAATATATTTAAGGTTATCCCTAAAACCTTCTCCCACACCATATCCTTGTTTTTTCAATATATCACGAAGCCTTATGTGGGTTGTCTTATGTGCAAAATCCACAGGAGCAAGATAGGGTTCGGAAATATGTATATGATTTACATATTTAAGCAAATCATCAAGGCAGTCTATATCCTCATTATTATATAATACGCAGCCGAGGTCATAATTTATACCGAAATGACTGCAGTCAACAAGCTTTACAAGCTTTAACGCCTCCTGTGTTGTATTTATATAATTTGTGTTGTAAATTACCGGGTTTGCCTCAAATGAAAAATATACATTCTTTTTTTCACAATAATCGGCAATACGTTTAAAAAAATCAACTCCTATATTATATTGTAAGGCTTCATTTTCAATAACACGGTTTTTAGGGCAACCGAATACAAGATTTCTGCATGACAGTTCATACGCACAGTCAACTGCCATTAAAATATTTTTAAATAAATCCTGTCTTTCTTCCTCGGTTCCAAAAAGACGTGAAGATACACCATAAAGAATTGACTGCATAGAGCATACTTTAATTCCATAAAGCTTATACAGGCTGTCAAGTATATTGTAAATTTTTTTAATACCATCGGAGGAATATGGATTTTTGGGGACAAGTGCCGTTGGAGCTATCTCTATATATTTAAACCCCAATTCAGCCATTTTATTATAGACAAAATCATCATCAGCCCTTTCCCATGCTATATTTGAAATTGCAAGATTCATAATCAATTTAATTTCCTTTATAAATTTAATCTAAATATGAGAAGTCTCACCAAGCTCTTTCCAAAAACCCTCAGGTATATCAGACTCAAGTGCAAGTATGCTTTCTTCAAGCTGCTTAGGTCTGCTCGCACCAAGGACCGGGTAAATCCTATTCCTTATACTCCAACCAAGAGCTGCAGCCACAGGTTTGACCCCGTACTTTTCGCAGATTTTAAGAAATAACGTAATCGTTTCCCTGTTCTGATTGTATATGTCGGCAGTTTTTGAGTAATTTATCTTTTCACTTTTTGCAATTCTCGAATCCTCCGGTATACCGTCTTTATACTTACCTGTAAGAAGCCCCTGTGCAAGCACACCGAAACCAAGCATCCCTACTCCATGTTTCATACAGAAATCCTTTACACCGTTAGTTGAGACTTTTTGTACCGCATACGAATAAAAGCTCTGCTCAAGTACAGGTTTTTCAAGTCCAAGCCTGTCGCAGACCTCATGACATTTTTCAAGTGCATGTACAGGCCATTCAGACGTTGCCCAGTATCTTATAAGCCCTTTATTTATAAGGTAATTAAAGGTTCTGACTATCTCCTCCATAGACACATCATCATAATACCTGTGTGCATAATACAAATCAACATAGTCAAGTTCCATTCTTTTAAGGGACTCTTCTGCCGCCCAGAGTATATGCTTTCTTGAAAGCCCTTTATGATACGGGCTTTCACCTATCTGCCATGAACCTTTTGTAGATATAACATATTCATCACGAGGATAGTGCTTAAGGGACTTTGCAACAAGTCTTTCAGCTTCTCCAAAACCGTAATTGTTTGAAGTGTCAAATGAACGTATGCCAAGTTCCCATGCTTTTGATATAAGTTCATCTGAAAAAGACTGAGCCAGATTTTCAGTGCCTATAGTAAGCGCACTTCCAAATGTAATTTGTGTTAATTTAAGTCCTGAGTTTCCTATTCTTACATATTCCATATCAGTTTATCCCTTCTTTGTTGTACTTAAAATCACATTGCAGACGTAAATAATTGCAGGTTTTTATATACTCACATGCTTATTCTTCATTATCCTTTTCAAAAGGTATATAGTCATATATTATAGATATAGGTCTTTTTTTGGTTTCTAAAAAAAGCTGAGCAGTGTATTCCGCTATTATTGAGATTGCAAGCAGTATTAGAGCCGATGAAACTGTTATTGCAAAAAGAATAATATATACATCCTTATAAAATTCCTCTCCAAACAGCCATAAAAGCAATAAAACAAATGATGCCGCAAATTCTATAAGCATCAAGTAAAAAATCTTCCTTAAAGGCTCAACCGAGATACCTGTAAGGCTGTTTAAAGCATATCTTACCATTGATGCCAGTTTATACTTGGTCTTTCCCGCATATCTTTTATCTCTTTCATACCCAACAACTCCGGTTTTTGTACCTATAAACGGAACCGTAACTCTGAATACCGGATTAACCTCAGGCAGAGAATTTAATATATCAAGTGCTTTTCTTGATAAAAGTCTGAAGTTTGCCGCATCGTTTTCAAGTGTAAGTTTTCCTGAAAGTTTATCAAGTATGTAATAATACAGCTTCGCCGAGTACCTTTTAAATGCATTATCATTCTCACGCTTTGCCCGTTTTGCGACAACTACATCAAAGCCCTCCTCATATTTTTTAAGAAGCTTTATTATAACGGAAGGCGGATCCTGAAGATCCGCATCCATTGCAACTATCACATCTCCTGCCGCCTTTTTTAAACCGGCATTTACAGCTCCTTCAAGCCCGAAATTTCTTGATAGCTTTATAAGTGTTATATTGTGAGGATATACTTTCTTCATCTCAAGCATCTTTTCCCATGTAGAATCCTTTGAACCGTCATCTACAAGCAATACTTCAAGAGAATAATTTCCCATCACGGGTTCCAGTTCAGCTATAAGCGTATTGCAATAAACCTCTACAAGCCCTTCCTCATTGTACATAGGAGCAATCACTGAAAGCAGAGGTTTTTTTATATTTTTGTTTTTATCTTCTGGCATAAAAACTCTGTCTCTCCTTAAAACTGCTTTTTCTCAATATTCCTGTATATATAAGGTTTGCTGTCGGATGTATTTTTAAGTATGTTATCAAGGTATCTTATAATCATACCCATTATAAGAAATACTCCTGCAAAACCTATACTTATTATAATTACCGTAGATGCCCAACCTTCTACAGGATGTCCCACAAAACGGGCATATATACTGTAAAATATAAAAAATACTGAAACTGCAAGAAAAAACAGAGATATATTCTGACAAGCTCTTGTCGCAATATCTGTATAATACAGAAGTGTCTGCATCATCAGCTGAAAATTCTGTCCAAAGCTCCTTGTATTTCTGTAATTTATATCGCATGATATATATGCATATTTAAGACCTGAAAGCACATAGGAAACATTGCGGTTTACAAGCTTTCTGCCTATATCCGCAGTCTTATTCTGTCCCCGTCTTGAAGAAAGTGTCATAAGCGATGAACCTATATCCGCCTTAAAAAAATTGGTTAGGCTTGAATTAAGAACTTTATAAAAAAGCTTGGATAAAAAGCTTGTGTTTTGCGGTGTCAGAAAAACAAAATCATTCCCCTCCTGACACTTTCTATACATATCCATAATCAGATTGTAGTCCATATCTATGGATATATCCTCTATCTCTACAAGATAATCTCCTATGGCAATATTTACACCCGCTGCCAATGCCGACTGAGTATCATGATTTACCGGAAGTTCAATATAGGTAAAGTTTGCAGGCATTTTTTTTATGATTTCAAGGCTTTTATCAGCAGACTTATTATCAACCAGTATCAGCTCATAATGTTTAAAATTTTCTTTAAGTATGTTTAAAAGTTCATTTATTTTTTTCTCTATAACATTTTCATTATTGTGTACTACTGCCACAATAGAAATATAATTATCTTCAAGATATTTCAATTTTATATCCCCCTAAATTATAGTATTGAATCCAAATCATACATTGTATTTATTTTCCCTGAAAATACCGTATAAAAATCAGGTTTACTTGAAAAACTCCTTATAATAGTAGGTCTTGAATCATCTATCTCAGAGGCCTTTATAATAGGTTTTAAAGTATATAATGACTTTACATACTCTATCCTTATATCAGGTGAAAGATACTTTTTAGCTATCTGAACCATATCAACAAACGCCGTTTTAGGGCTATAATCACAGCTGTTGCAGTTGCAGGTCGATTCAGGAGTGCAGTCATCTCTGAACTGTTGACATTTAAATGTCGGCAGTTTCTCATATGATGTTTCATGCGGTGTCCTTGAAACTGTTGTTATAGAGTGGTATCCGGTCCTTCCAAAAGGCATGACTGAAAAGAAAGGTCCGTCCATCACTGTAAGGCCTACACCATTTATGTTTTCCGAAACATTACAAAGTATAACCTCACAAAGCTCATATTTTATATTAAGCTGTTCATATCCAAGTATGTGATGTATCTGGTTTGTACCGGCATAAGTTGCATTAAGTACATATGGCGACTCATAACCTGTATTTCCGACAGTGATTATAAAAACTCCGTTTTCATCACTTTTTTGTATGGATGTTATATTTTTCCCAAAGAGAAATTCACCACCTGCTTCAATTGCTTCATTATAGAGCTTTTTCTTTAAAAGTATAGCATCAAATGAATATTCAAGTGTGTGAAACGCCTTATCTATAGTATGCGGATTAAAATATTTGTCTTTTTTAATCTCATCACATACCACACCAAGATTATCCGAAAATCTCTGGAACTGTTCACCATTTGTCCAGCTGTAATCAGTTGCAACCGCATATATCTGTTCAAATTCATCGTTTATGCAGTTTTTAAAATCATTATAAAATCTTTGAAAATAATGCGCCGATTTTGAAGCGGTAGAATACGATCTCGGATAATGATATCCATTATGCAGTCTTGCCTGGTTTATATAAGAACCCCTTGCAAAGGGTTCTTCGTCCATATCGATTACAAGGGTTTTATAACCTGATCTTAGTAATTTCCCGGCAGCATACAGCCCGTACATACCGGCTCCGAGTATTATCCTGTCATAAGATTTCATCACCTTCTCCTCTCCTATAACTTAATATTGTAAACTCTGTATTATCTGTACAAAGAACAGTAAATTTCAGCTATTCTTTGTTGATATTATAGCAAATTTTTAGTTGGAAACAAATATAATCCCTGAATTTTTAATTATTTTCATATGTAAATATTTATCTTCCATAGTATATGCCATACTACCAACATTATAACCGTCATCATATGTATACATAACTCTCCTGATTTTTTTATCGGGAGTAAATCCTCCCAGCCATGCAGGTATATGGATTTCAGTATCATAATCACCTGTAAAAACAACTACAAGCACTGATTCGTCATAATATGTCCTTGCATAAACCACCAGATCCCTCTGAGCATATACAGGTATAAAGCTGCCTAACCTAAGCGCTTTATATTCTTTATGTATATCATTCATATACTTATGATACTCAAGCAGCTCAAGATTTTCATTACCCCACGGATATGTTCTGCGATTATCAGGATCAGTCCACCCACATAATCCGACTTCATCTCCATAGTATATAGTAGGTGCCCCCTGCATAGTCATTTGCATCAATATTGCCTGTCTGAATACCGAAAGTTTTACACCCTCACCTGCGGCACGGCTTCCCATAGTCTGGAGTCTGCCTACCGTCCGGTTTGTTCTTGTTAAAAATCTTGAATGGTCATGGTTTGAAAGCTCATTCATCGCCATCATATATGACGGCATCGGCATCCTTGCCTTATTTCTTAAAAGCATGTCAAAAAATAAATCGGCATCGCCACGTTTTGAATCATCTCTCCAATCGGAATGCTTTTCCATACCTGTCAAAAACCAACTTACAGGCTCCATAAAAGCATCATAATTCATCACGCTGTCCCACTGCCTGCCGTTGAGCCATGATGACGGATCTCCGTAATGCTCAGCTATAATAATCGCCTGAGGATTTGCCTCTTTGACATTCTGCCTGAACCTGCTCCAAAAAAAATGATTATATTCAGTTGAATGACCCAGATCGGCAGCCACATCAAGCCTCCATCCGTCAGCACAGTAAGGAGGACTGATCCACTTTCTGGCTATCATCATTATTTCATCAAATAGTTTTTGGCTGTTTTCATAAAATAATTTAGGAAGCGTATCATGGCCCCACCACCCGTCATAGCTTTTTGAGTTATAGTCTCCGTAAAACCTAAAATACCCTCTGTAAGGGCTTTTCTCACTCTCATATGCCCCCGGCGGGTATTTACCTGTCATTTTGTAAATTTCTTCACGATCCATCCATTTATGAAATGAACCGCAATGGTTAAACACCCCGTCCATTATGACTTTTATACCCTTTTTATGTGCTTCCCTTATAAAAAAAGCAAAAAAATCATCACTTGCCTTTAAATTAGCCTCATCGGTTGTCCTTATGCGGTATTTATCCGCCTTTTTATTATCAGTATCATTTTCAGAAAGTACACTGCCTCCATCCTTTACTATCTTGCCGTAATGAGGATCTATATGTTCATAATCCTGTGCATCATATTTATGATTTGACGGTGATACAAAAAGAGGATTGAAATAAATAACCTCAACTCCGAGATCTTCAAGATAATCAAGTTTATTTAATACTCCCTGAAGATCCCCTCCGTAAAAATATCCTACGTCAAATGCGGAAGGATATTCATTCCAGTCTGATATATGTCTTGACGGCAGCCCTATATATATGTATTCATCATCAAGCACATCATTTTTTTCATCTCCCCGTCGGAACCTGTCAACAAATATCTGGTACATAAGTGCACCTTTTGCCCACTCAGGTGTCTTAAATCCGGGAATTATTCTGAAAAAAAATATATCTCTAAGCTCACCTGATATCCCCAGCTTATCATAGTAAAGCGTTTCAGTGCCGCTTTCAAGCATGAAAGCATATAAAAGCTCCTCACTGCCTATATTGGCAGATAACTCATAATAGTCAAAGTATCTGTCGCAGCTGACCTTTTCCATCAGGGTTTCAATATTCCGATTTTTACTACGGTTTATAAAAAATACTTTCTGAACATCATTTAACGCAGTTCTTATACGGATTCTTATATCCTCTCCCTCACAGGGCTCTGAAGGAAATGCATAAGAATCAGTCTCATCACTGAATATAGCCTCTCTAATCATCAAATAATGCCTCAAACTCCTCATAGCCTATCTTTTCTTTTTCAAGAAGAAGATCTGCACATTTTTCAAGAACGTCAATATGTCTTGTAATTATATCTTTTGCCTTTTTATAACAGGTTTCCATTATATTTCTTACTTCCTCATCTATCATGGCTGAAGTTTTTTCAGAATAAATCTTTTCATGTCCAAAATCCCTGCTTACAAGGATTTCTTCCTCACCTTCATAGTTTATAAATCCAAGTTTTTCACTCATACCGTAACGCATAACCATAGCTCTGGCAGTCATGGTTGCCTGCTTTATATCGGAACTTGCGCCGGTTGTGATGTCATTAAACTTGATCTCTTCAGCTATCCTTCCTCCAAGTGCCACAACTATATTGTCAAGAAGCCTGTTTTTACTGTTAAACATCTCGTCTTCACCCGGCTTAGGCATGGTATAACCTGCCGCACCCATACCCGTGGGTATTATTGATATAGTATGTACAGGACCTACATCAGGCAGCTGCCTGAAAAGTATGGCATGACCTGCTTCATGATAGGCGGTTATTTTCCTTTCCTTTTCACTTATTATACGGCTTTTTTTCTCCCTGCCTATTCCCACCTTGATGTAGCTCTCATCTATATCGTTCTTTGATATAAACTGTCTGCCTGATTTTGCAGTAAGTATAGCAGCCTCATTTAATAAATTCTCAAGATCGGCTCCTGTAAAACCTGAAGTGCTTTTTGCCACCTCATGAATATCTATGTCGGAACCAAGCGGTTTATCTTTTGAATGTATCTTAAGGATTTCCTCCCTGCCGCCTATATCAGGACGTGATACAGTTATCTTCCTGTCAAATCTTCCGGGACGCAGTATCGCATTATCAAGTATATCAGGACGGTTTGTTGCAGCCATGATTATGATGCCTTCATTTACGCCGAAACCGTCCATCTCAACTAAAAGCTGATTTAAGGTCTGTTCTCGCTCATCATGACTTCCGCCAAGCCCTGAGCCTCTATGTCTTGCAACCGCATCTATCTCATCTATAAATATAATACATGGCGCATGTCTTTTTGCGTCTTCAAATAAATCTCTTACCCTTGAAGCACCTACACCTACAAACATTTCGACAAAGTCTGAGCCGGATATTGAAAAAAACGGCACCTTAGCCTCACCTGCAACCGCCTTTGCAAGCAGGGTTTTTCCTGTCCCCGGAGGTCCTACAAGTAAAATTCCTTTTGGAATTCTTGCTCCAAGTGCAGTATATTTTGCAGGATTTTTAAGGAAATCGACAACTTCCTCAAGTTCTTCCTTTTCTTCATTGAGTCCTGCTACCATTTTAAAATTAAATTTATTTGTGTTGCTTAGCCTGGCACGGCTTTTACCGAAATTCATCATCTTTGAACCGCTTGCACCGGATGAACGGCTTTGAAAAAGCATAAGTACAAAAAATGCTGCCGCAACGGTAAGAATAAGCGGTACCAGTATATCAGCAATTGTATTCCCCTTTTCAATATCCTTTATCACATAATCTATATTTTTATCTTCAAGGTAGTGTATTACGGAATTTACATCAGATACATAATAATCCTGGCTTAAACTATGATCTTTAAACTGTATTCTTACAGAGCCTGTCGGTGTCTGGCTGTTCTGACTTATTATCACCTCTTCAACATTTGTATCCGACAAAAGCTGTATAAATCTGCTTCTGCTCATACCGCCGGCGGCATTTCTTTTTTCTATTACACTGAAAATCATGCCACCAACTGCAAATGCCATCAATAAGATAACTATAAACCTAAATTGCTGTTGATTTGAATTTTTCAAAGCTTTACTCCTTTTCGTCAAATTCCACCACTCCTATAAATGGCAGATTTCTATATTTCTGGTTATAATCAAGTCCATAGCCTACTACAAATTCATCAGGTATTGAAAAGCATACATAATCAACCTTTACATCCTTTATAACACGCCTTGAAGGCTTATCAAGGAGTGTACACAGTTTAATACTTCTAGGTCCTCTGCTTTGCAAAAGCTCCAAAAGATATGACAGTGTTCTTCCTGAGTCTATTATATCTTCCACTATAAGCACGTCTTTATCTTTAAGGTCCTCATCAAGATCTTTGAGTATCCTTACAACTCCGCTTGAAGTTGTTTCCGAACCGTAGCTTGATACGCTCATGAAATCAAATGATACAGGTATACTTATACGTCTTGCAAGTTCACACATAAACATTGCCCCTCCCTTAAGCACACATATAAGATGTATCTGCTTTTGGGCATAATCTTTATTTATCTGTTGTGCAACCTCCCGAATCCTCTTGTTTACCTGCTCCTCACTCAGCAATACCCTGATCTTTTCTGACATATGCCTTACCTCATTATTTTATATATCTTATCTGTAAAATCTTTTTTGTGTTTTCGTGTATTTTAAAACGTTCATTAATACGCTTTCCAACTATCCATACTACTTCACTGCCTTTTACAAGAAGCGGTATATCTCCTCTGTCCCGTGCAGGAATCTTTTCATCAGCCATATATGACTTAACAGTTTTCCTGCCCACCTTTTCAAGTCTTATAAAATCTCCAGTCTTTCTGTACCTTACCTCATAGTCGCTGCCTATAATATCGGCATCAAACCATTTTAATACATCGGAATGAGGTATTTCCATACCGTATATGTAATCAAACACGGTAATCTCAAACATTTTGCCGCCTGAAAGCTCCCGTATACTGCCGTCAGACATTTTTATAAAAATATTTTTATTATTACAATGCTTATCTTTCCGGTATATACAGAGACTTTCATAGGTCCTTTCCGCCCTTAAATTATAGGGGAGGTCAATACTTTTACCAACCTGCATATCCATAAGTGCCTCTATACCGTCAATATGCACTGAAGCGATATCCTTAAGACTGTGGCATGCCCCGGCAATCATAAGCCTTATTATATGGGCTGTTATAATATGCGGCTGCTCCCTAAGCACCTCTATTGGTATACTGATCCTTTCTTCTTCCTCCAACATATGCCTGTCTATTATATTGTATACTTTTCTGTCTAAATAGTCAAATGTATCTGAAATAATCTCTGCCGCTTTGTTAATATTGTCTATGGCTGATTGATTAATTTCTTTCAGTTCCGGTATTATATTATGCCTTATACGATTTCTTGTATAATCAGTACTTAAATTGGTTGAATCAGTTACAAAACCTCTCCCCTCCTGTTTAAGATATTTTTCAATCTGTACCCTTTCTGCACAGAGCAAAGGTCTTATAATCATACCTGCTGCCGCCTTCATGCCTGAAAGTCCCTTGAGTCCGGTTCCTCTTATAAGCTGCATAATCACGGTTTCAGCATTGTCGTCTTTATTGTGTGCAACCGCTATTTTTACCCTGTTATTAAAAACATCGGTTTTATATAAATCGCTAATATCCGAAAACTTCTTTATCTTTTCAGTATCATCCTTAAAATAAAATTTTAAAGCAGCTTCATAGAGCGACTTATATCTCAGAATTCTGGCAGCTTCTTCAACTGAAAGCTTATTTAATGAAGCATACGATGGCACATCAACATATATAATATCATATTTAATATTAAGCCTTTCACAAAGCTTTGCTGTAAAATCGGCATCCCTGTCAGCCTCATCACCTCTTATACCGTGATTTATATGAATCGCTTTAAGCTTTAATGAATATACATCGGCTATACTGTGCATTATATATGCGAGGGCGGTTGAATCCGCACCTCCGCTTAATGCAAGTATACATACATCTCCTTCTGTAAGGAGATTGTGTTTTTTTATATATTTTAGTACATCTTCCTGCAATATAATCTCCTTCCCTGATTGTATGCCTATATCGAAATCTTATTTCAGGAAGCTTTAACTTCCTTTTTAAAAAGTTACTCTATATGTTTTATATATTTTTAACAAACATATAGCAGTTAAAAACCTCCGAATCTTAAACTGATTCGGAGGTAAAACTTTTATAGGCTTTATATATAAGCATACAAATATAAATATGAACATTCACTGTTCGGGCTTAAGAAGTATCTCATCAGGCTTTACAAGACCCAGTTTTTCTTTTGCAACCTTTTCTATATACTGCTTTGTCTGTACATAAATACGATATTGTTCAAGCTGCTCTGAACGCCTGCTTTCCGCCTCAACCTGACTTGTTAGAGTTTCTATCCTTTCCTGATAAGCCGCCTGCTTTTCTTTAAGTGCATTGACCTGATTCCTGAGTACAAAAGCCATACTTAAAGCGACTAAAACCACAGTGATTACAGCCCACCTGTTTTCATTTCTCTGTGATGTTTTTCTTTTAATATTTCTTGCCATACTGCACCCCGACTGAAATTTAATGGTATTATTATAATATATACTTCATATATATTCAAGCCATGAAGTAAAAAACGATTTTTAAGTGGATTTTTTATATAAGTCTATTCAGGTAAACACTACCTTTTAATATAATACCTTCTATCAGTATTACAGTATTTTTTTACAACATGTTTCAGCAGATGATATTTTTTAAAGTATTTGAGTTTATATCCATATGCGAATATTTTAAGTACTCCGCATGATATGCTTATATTTTTCTCACTATTGTTTATCTTAAAAAGCACATTTTCATGCGGCACAAAATGCTCATACTCTCCATTAATAAAGCCCACACCCAAACGATACAAAGCCAATGCCTCAAACTTCGGCTTTATCATAAAAAGAACGCCTCCATATACTGCAAGTGCAAGACATATAAACCGTGTGAGATTAAGCATAAGGCTTGCCATAACCGTCATGTTCTCACCGAAGATTTTCATGAATATGCCTGATATATTATCCGAAATTGCAGGCAGCTTTGTCAATACGGCAATCACTGTATATACCGTAAGAGGTATTATAATTCTCATTATTTTATACCCTGCCGAAAATTTTGTCATATCAAGCTCGTGATATGAAATCATATCTTCCATCTTTTATTATTTACCCCGTATTATAATTTAAGTTTTTTCCATCCTCCCCCGACACCGTTTTCAATTTATAAAAGCTGTAAAATTTATAAAGCTGTAAAGCCTCTATCGTATAAACGCTATAAAGTATTATCAAAAAATATATAAAAAACCACAGTACAGACTTATAACATATATTAATAAAACTGCTGCTTACATAATATATGTTAAAAATCTAAACTGTGGTCTCTAGCCAGTAATTTAAAGATATTCAAAAAGTTCCTTCGCATCATCTTTTTTCACTGCGGCATTCAAGCTAACTACCCTGACTTTTGTAGTTTTTGCACCGAATCTGATCTCAATTACATCTCCGACCTTAACCTCCTGTGAGGCTTTGGCAGTTTTCTCATTTATTAAAACTCTGCCGGCATCACAGGCTTCATTGGCAACAGTACGCCTTTTTATAAGCCTAGAAACTTTAAGAAATTTATCCGCTCTCATTAATTACTTATTAACCGAATCCTTAAGTGCCTTTCCTGCTTTAAATTTCGGAACTGTGCAAGCCGGGATCTTAATCGCTTTTTTGGTCTGTGGATTTATACCTGACCTCGCCGGTCTTTTTGAAACTTCAAAAGTTCCAAAGCCTACAAGCTGGATTTTCTCACCTTTTGAGAGTTCCTTTGTTACCACCTCCGTAAATGCCTTAAGCGCAGCTTCAGAGTCCTTTTTACTAAGTTCCGCCTTCTCAGCAATTGCTGTAATCAATTCTGATTTATTCATGAACTAATTCCTCCTAAATTAATACCTAATTAATTAATAGTTTATAGCTATTACTTTATATCCTTTTTAAAGACATTTGTCAAGCTGTTTAAGTATATTAATTAGAAAATTAATATTAATTCAATAAAATTCATGCTTTTTTCAGAATCTGCATGCCTTTAAGCAGCTCCATACAGCCGTCAATGTCCGCCTCTGCAAGACTGTTTTTGTGTACAGGATAAAGCTTCCATATAGTTTTTTCTCCTATGTTTATACGCAGTCGCCCTTTATATTTATCAACTATTGACTGTATACAGCCGGTATCTATATCATCACAGGCTTCATCAGTATGCATGGTAAGTTGTATAAAATCCCTTTTTATATCGACCTCACCTATATAAAGCTTTGAGGCTTCAGACTTTATAACTGCACTTTTAAGCAGGTTCAAAACCGAATGCGGTATTTCACCAAATCTGTCTATAAGTTCATCCTGCATGTCAAACAGGTCTTCTTCAGTTTCAATCAGAGAAATCCTTTTATATATATCAAGCTTTTGTTCTTCATCTTTAATATATTCATAGGGTATATATGCATCGGCTTCAAGCTCCACAACGGTCTTAGGCGCATTCTGTGTATATGTATCTCCTTTAAGTACATTTACCGCAGTATTTAAAAGTTTGCAGTAAAGTTCATAGCCCACGGCTTCCATATGCCCGTGCTGATCCTTGCCCAGTACATTACCTGCACCCCTTATCTCAAGATCCCGCATAGCAATCTTTATACCGCTTCCAAGCTCTGTAAATTCCTTTATAGCCTTAAGCCTTTTTTCCGCCTCCTGTGTAAGCAGTTTATCACGCCTGTACATCATAAATGCATATGCTGTACGGCTGCTTCTTCCTACCCTGCCTCTTAACTGGTAAAGCTGTGAAAGTCCCATCTTATCTGCATCATATATTATGATTGTATTTACATTCGGTATATCTATACCCGTTTCTATAATTGTAGTTGATACAAGTACATCTATATCGCCTGAAATAAAATCAAGCATTATATTCTCAAGCTGCCTCTCTTCCATCCTGCCATGTGCATAAGCTGTATTTATATCGGGAAGAAGCTGTTTAATCCTATCTGCCACTTCCTGTATACCGTCTATTCGATTATAAACAAAATATACCTGACCGCCTCTCATAATCTCACGCTTTACGGCTTCCTTTACTATCTCATCATGGTATTCCATAACATATGTCTGTATAGGCTTTCTGTCAAGTGGAGGTTCTGAAAGCATATTAAGATCTCTTATACCTGCAAGACTCATATGCAGCGTTCTGGGTATCGGTGTTGCGGTAAGAGTAAGAACATCAACATTTTCTCTAAGTTTTTTTAGTTTTTCCTTATGCCTTACTCCAAATCTCTGCTCCTCATCTATCACAACCACACCCAGTGCTTTGGGCTGCAAACTTTTTGAAAGCACACTATGCGTTCCTATAACTATATCTACAAGCCCTTTATTAAATTCATTAATTGTCTTTTTTTTCTGAGATGCACTTATAAATCTGCACATAAGATCTATCCTTACAGGAAAGTCCTTCATTCTTTCTTTAAAGGTATTATAATGCTGCTTTGCAAGTATAGTGGTAGGCACAAGATATATAACCTGTCTGCTTTCCTGTACAGCTTTAAAAGCAACTCTTAAAGCCACCTCGGTCTTTCCGTAGCCGACATCTCCGCATACAAGCCTGTCCATGATTCTGCCGCTTTCCATATCATGCTTGGCATCTTCTATCGCCTTTATCTGATCCTCGGTTTCCTCAAAGGGAAACATCTCTTCAAATTCTCTCTGCCACACCGTATCAGGCGAATAGGTGAAGCCTTTTCCCTTAAGTCTTGCGGCATAAAGCTCTACCAGATCCTTTGCCATAGCTTCAACAGCGGTTTTTACTTTCCCCTTGGTTTTAACCCATTCTCTGCCGCCTATCTTATTTATCCTCGGATGTTTAGCCTGAGCATCAGCGTATTTTTGTATGATATCAAGTCTTGAAACAGGTATCATCACATTTGCATCACCTGCATACTCTATCTTTATATAGTCCTTTATAGCACCGTCAAGCTCAACTTTTTCAATCCCGTGGTAAATACCTATACCATAGTCTTCATGTACTACATAATCACCCGGATTTAATTCATTTAATGATGAAAGTGCAGTTTTTGATTTTTTACTTTTCTTAATCCGGTTTTTTCTTGCTTTTTTCCCGAATATATCGCTTTCGGAAATAACTATAAATTTAATATTCGGATATTCAAAACCGCTGTGTATATTGCCGTATACCACCATTATATGTCCCGGCTGTATATCCGTCTCCATAGCGTTTTCCATATAAAAAGCCGACAGCCCGTACTCGGTAAGGCTCTGTGCAAGTCTTGCCGCCCTTGTCCTTGATGCCGTCATAAGCACCACCCTGTACTTTTCATATTTAAACTTTTTTAAATCCTCTATAAGCAGCTCAAATGAATTATGGTATGCCGGTATCTGCCTGCTTTCTATTGAATAAACAGCCTTTATATTCATAAAGGAAAGTCTGTTGTCCAGTATAGTAAGGCATACAGGAGAAGCGGATTTTAATAAATTCATAACAGCGGCCGATGAGAAAATCTCAGGTACACGATTCGCCTCTATCTGCCCAGCTTCTATACGTCCTGCCATACCTTCTTTAAATTCATTTTCGATAAACTCCGCTTTTTCAATTACCCTATGCGGTTCATCTATAAATATCAGGCTTTTTTCGAGATTCCAATACTCTAAAAAAGACATTTTCCCGTCAGTATGCAGTTCTTTTGCAGGGTAAATGTCAACTTCGGATATATTTTCAATTGAACGCTGGGTTTCTATATCAAAACTCCTGATTGAATCTATCTCATCACCCCACAGCTCAAGCCTAACCGGCATATCCTCAGTAAGCGGAAATATATCTATAATCCCTCCCCTTACTGCAAATTGACCTGCACCTTCAATTTCGGAATTTCTCTCATAACCGAATACTGCAAGTTTTTTACAAAGACTGTCAAGATTTACAATATCAGCATCCTTTAGTTTTATTACTTCGTCTTTAAAATATTCATAACCGATAAGTTTATCCATAAGGGCATCTACCGTAGTTACAACTATGCCTTCCTCATCAAGCACCATATGTTTCCAGACATCTATCCTCCCCTTTGTTATAAGGTGATTTCTTATATCCGCATCAAAAAAAAGCATGTCTTTTGCAGGATATAGAAATGTGCACTGATTAAAAGAGGATATATCTTCATATATCCTCTCTGCCCTGTTTTCATCATAGCTAACTACCAGCCTCCACGGTCTTTCATCCTTTAAAATTTCCGATATGAAATACGATTTTGCCGTATCCGCCAGACCACATATCTGAAGCGAACCACAGCTTTCTTTAATATGCTTTTTTATAAGTTCATAATCCGCAAGCTGCAAAAGAGGATTTTTAAATAAACTCATCGCTTTTTACAAATCCTCTTTTTCCCCGGCTTTTACTTTTTTATTAAATACATTCATAGCTCTGTCAGCCTCACCTGATATAAGAAGCTCAATAGCTGAAACTGCATTGCTGTATGCTTCATCTAAAAGTACACTTTCCGCCCTGGTAAACTTTCCCAACACATAGCCTGAAAGAGTCTTTCCATCTTCCTTTCCTATACCTATCTTCACCCTTGCAAAAACATTACCGCTTATACAGTATATGATTGATCTCATGCCATTATGTCCGCCTGAGCTTCCTCTAAGTCTTACCCTTATCTGCCCCGGCATAAGGTTTACATCATCAAATACTACAATCAAATCACTCGGCTTAAGCTTATAGTAATGAAGTGCCTTTGCTATCGCCTCACCGCTCCTGTTCATATAAGTCTGAGGTTTCATAAGCAGCACTCTCTCATTGCCCATAAATCCGCTTCCGCAGATCGACTTATGTTTAACTTCATTTAACGGGATTTCATATTTGAATGCCAGCCTGTCTATAGCATCAAAACCCGCATTATGTCTGGTGTTTTCATATCCTCTTCCTGGATTTCCTAAACCTGCTATAATTTTCAACCAAATCTCCCTTCTTCCGCAACTATGCGGTACTGCAGTTTCATTATTTTTATTATCTTAAATACGGCTGCCGCAGCAAAATACTTATATATTTTTCTTTCCGTGGTTTTAAGTCTGGCTGTAATACCACAGTTATTTTATATAAATATCTTTATAGCGGCAGCTTATATCTGTGCAGTCAATTTCTAATTATATAGTTTTTAAACATTTTTATCAATAAGTTTTCTTAAAAAAAAGCTTGCTTCCTCTTTAAATAAACAGCTTTCAGGCACTAATCTCATATATTTCCATATTGAAACTTCCTTTACAGTTTATCTCTTTATAGTTTTCAGGATAATATCTTGTACTGAGCACACCGCTTGTATCATTTACAAATATTTCGGCACATGAAGCATCAAGAAATATATCAATTTTTTTAAGTTCATTTTTTTGTAGAGGCAGCACCCTTTTTGTTCTGCCGTAAGCACTTTTATTTTTATCTGTATGTATAAGCACAAATTCACCTGACGGTACATCATAAATAAGTTCAAGAGTATCAAATATATTTATACCGAAGCCTGCGTTATTGCCTATATCTATATCTGATATATTTATTTCAAGGCACGGGTTTTCAGTTTCAAAACTCAGCATACCCTCAGATCTTAATACTTTATGTCCCTTTCTCAGTTTTTTATACTCACGTGCCGGCACCTGCACTATCCTGCCGTGTTTTAAATTAAGCTCTCTGAACATACTCATACAGTGCTGCCAGCCGTACTTGACCGTAGGATTTGTATATTGTGCATCCGGCATACCCATCCATGCAAGCATAAGTCTTCTGCCATCATGCTCAAAAGTCTGCGGTGCATAAAAGTCAAAGCCTGAATCAAACTCTGTATAGTTTCCAAGTGTACATCCGCCTCTGAAATCACCGTTTATTATAAAATATCCGCTTGAGTACACATTCTGATATCTTTGCCTCTCACTTTTAAGCCCCTGAGGAGATACGGCAAGTATAAAACTGCCGTCAAGTTCAAATAGATCCGGACACTCCCACATATATCCGAACTGCTCCTTGGTACTTAAAGTATTTATAAATTTCCAGCCACTTAAATCCTCACTTTCATACACAAGCACCTGTCCTCTGTTTTGTTTTGTCCTTGCACCTATCACCATATAGTATTTACCGTCATATTTAAATACTTTAGGATCCCTTACATGGCATGTCAGCCCCTCAGGATAATCTCTATTATATAAGAGAGGGAGCTTTTTATCAATTTTCATGCCGTCAGTGCTCACTGCCATAACGGTATTATGTTCTCTGCCTGAATTTATATAGTCATAGTCCCCCTTATGTTTTACATTGCCTGTATAAAAAAGATACATTTTATCATTTTCTATAAGGGCTGAACCTGAATATACACCGTTTCTGTCATAAGGCTGATCAGGTTTCATCATTACAGGACATTCTTCCCAGTTAAGAAGATCTCTACTTCTATAATGCCCCCAACACTTAAGACCTCCCTCAGGACTATCCGGTGCATACTGATAAAACACATGATAGTAACCGTTAAAAAAACATAATCCGTTCGGATCATTAAGCCAGCCTGACGGAGGCATAATATGATACCCCGGCTTCCATAAATCACATTTTGAAACAGAATTTTTCATGCAAATTTCCCTTTACTTTATTCTATATTTTAACTTATACACTGAACATACATACTGTCATGTAGATAAATACCGCTTATCATAAATGCCGCTTATTTAAGCCTGCTTTATAAGCTCAAATATATTATCTCCAAATTCTATTTGCCCCTGAGGAGCCGTTTTAATATCTGCATATTCAAAACTGTTTGTGATTATAACAGGAGTTATTATAGGATACCCCTCTTTTTTTATAGCTTCAATATCAAATTTTAAAAGTTCATCACCCTTTTTAAAGGTATCGCCCATTGAAACCTTTGCTTCATAATGTTTTCCGTTTAAATTTACTGTATTAATACCTACATGCACTATAAGCTCTACACCGTTTTTAAGTTTAAACCCTACCGCATGTCCCATAAGTGCAACCACAGTTCCGTCATCAGGTGCCGTTACAATACCCTCTTCAGGTATTATAGCAATTCCTTTTCCTAAAATCCCTGCTATAAATGTCTGATCATTTGTTTCTTCCATAGAAACGATTTTTCCCTTCAACGGAGAGCCGATCTCTGAAACTGAATCAGCGGTATTTTCATCTTTTGTATTGTTATCTTTTGTATTATTATCTTCATTTTCAATTTTTTGCACATCAGACTTTTCCGGTATATCGGTGCCTTCGGTACTTTGTACATTTTTTACAGCAGTATGTGCAGCATATGTATTATTTGTATCAGACGCCTCTTTTTTATTTTTATCAATCAATGAAACCGGTGTAATCATCCATGATACGGCAAATGCCACACCCATTGAAATTGCAAACATAATTATATAGGATAATGGTGCATGCAGACATAAAAGTATGCCAAATATACCTGTAACTCCTGTTGCAGTGGCACCAAGCCCCACGATGGAAGCATACATCGCACCGCATGCTCCGCCTATACATCCTGCTATAAAAGGTCTGAAATATCTTAAATTTACACCAAATATGGCAGGTTCGGTTATTCCTAAAAATGCGGAAAGCGAGGACGGAAAACTTAATCCCTTAAGTTTTTTGTCCGAAGTTTTCACACCTACCGCAAGACATGCCGCACCCTGTGCTATATTACATGCTGAAGCCAGCGGCAGCCAATAGGTAAATCCAAACTTATCAATCTGTCCGAGATCTATTATTGTATACATATGATGTATACCCATAACTACCGTAGGTGCGTAGAATATACCCATTATAAATGAACCTATGCCGAACGGAATGGTTATAAGCTGCTGAACCTTTTCAAGTATACCGTTTTCTACAAATACAAATACAGGACCTATGGCGGCAAGGGCAAGATAGCCTGCCGCAAATATTGAAACGAGAGGGGTTACAAAAAGATCTATTGCAGCCGGTACTACCTTATGCAGTCTCTTTTCAATCTCCGACATAACCCATACCGATATCATAACAGGGATTACATGTCCCTGGTAACCTACGCTTTCAACCTGCCATAAACCGAAAAACACCGACTGCTTCGGTATAACTCCCCCTTTATCGATTATACTTGCAACATCCCATGCATTGGTAAGACTGGGATGTATCATAATCATTCCCATAACCGCACCTAAAAACGGATTGCCGCCAAAAACCTTTGCGGCTGAAAAACCTATAAGTATAGGCAGAAATGTATATGCAGTATTTGAAAACATATTTGCATATACATACAGTGATGAGGAGGTATCTATATTCCAGCCATAAGTTTTTATAAGGTAGTCAAGCGTATTCATAATACCCATAAGCAATCCGCTTGCAACTATAGCCGGAATTATAGGTACAAATATGTCTCCAAGTGTTTTTATAGTTTGTTGAAACATATTTGTCTTTGCTGCAGCAGCCTGCTTTACATCCTCTTTTGTAGCTGCCGAGATACCTGCAAGTGAGGCAAATTCCTCATAAACTTTATTTACTATGCCTGTTCCAAATATTATCTGAAGCTGACCGGAAGCCTCAAAAACTCCTTTTACACCTTCAACTTCTTCTAAAGCTTCCTTATTGCTTTTTGTATTGTCGGCAATTACCAGTCTAAGCCTTGTCGCACAATGTGCCGCCGATACTATATTGTCTTTGCCCCCTATGCCTTCAAGAACGCCTTTTGCCGCCTGCCTGTAATCCATGACTATCCTCCTTTATTATACTGATTTTTCTTACTTTTACTGATTATACATTTTTTTTGTTAAAATGTCTGCGAAAATATGCATATAACATATGTAGAATAAATTCAAATAAAAAACGCTATTTTGTTAGTTTTTAACATAAAAATGCCGGGATACCGTAAGCTTTCCAAAACGATATCCCGGACAAATTAATTACATCCAGATCTATTTAATTATTCACATACATATGGCAAAAGTGCTATATGTCTTGCTCTCTTAATTGCGGTAGTAAGCTCTCTTTGATGCTTCGCACAACTTCCGGTAATACGGCGAGGAAGTATCTTTCCTCTCTCGGATATAAACTTTTTGAGATATGCCGTATCCTTATAATCAATAACCTTATCATCTTCACTGCAATAAGTGCAGAGCTTTTTTCTCCTGCGCATCCCGCCTCCGGGTCTTCTGCTTCTTAAACCCTCGGACTTATCAGACTTGTTAAATGCCATCTAAATGTTCCCCTTTCATTTTACTTATTACTTAACTAATTAAACGGAAGTCCCTCGTCCTCGACTCCGTCCGGAATATTCATAAATCCGTCATTATTTACCTTCACCGGCTTTGCATGCTCCGCATAAGTATTGCCCGGTGCCGTACCTGCCTTGCTGTCGGCAAATTCCTGTTCTTCAATTATAACTTCAGTTGTATAAACCTTCACGCCTTCTTTATTGGTATAACTTCCGGTCTGTATACGTCCTGATATAAGTACCCTCATTCCCTGACGAAAATACTTTTCTGCAAACTCACCTGATTTATCAAATGCGACACATGGTATAAAATCGGCAGTCTGTTCACCGTCATTTGAAACACGTCTCCTCCTGTCAACCGCAAGTGTATACCTTGCAACCGCCATAGAACGTTCTCCGGTTGAATATCTTACTTCAGGATCTCTAGTAAGCCTACCCATCAATATAACTTTATTCATAAAATTCTACCTCTCTTAAATTAAATCCGGCTCCTGCTTAACAACCAACACCTGACCTAGACTTGAGTCTCAGTTTCCTGTTCTGTATTAACTCTTGCTTTTTTCTTTTTAGCTTTAGCTTTTTCTTCGCACTTTACAATTAAATATCTCACAACAGGTTCCATTATACGCAAATGTGCCTCAAGCTCATTCGGACATTTTTTATCTTCAGACTCAAACTGTATAAAGTAATAAAACCCTTCTTTCATTTTATTGATTTCATAGGCAAATCTCTTTTTTCCCCAATCATCAATATTGGCAATCTTCCCGCCAAAATCAGCGATATATCCCTTTACCTTTTCAAGAGCTGCATTTTTAGCCTCTTCTTCAAGTCTGGCATTAAGTACAAGTGCCAGCTCATATTTTACTGTCATACTTACCTCCTTATGGTCTTTTTAGTTACAGCCTTATCATCCGTAATTACTGCGGATAAACAAACCGGCTGCTAAATTTAGGCCTCTACTTTTTGTAGAAGCAAGGTTATGTGCCACAGACGGTTATTTTACCAAATTATCAGCTGCAATGCAAGCATTTTATAAATACTGCCTGAACAGGTTAAAAATCAACCTGCAAAAAGTCTTCATTCTTCTAAATAAATTTTAACTATCCCAACAATTCCGGAATATATACTTCCTCTTAAATAATTGTTTCCATCAAAATAGTCTTTTATTTTTCTTGAACTAATAAAGTACAAAATCCACATAATATCCCATGCAATCGGTAATCCTATGAATAATAAAGAAGTTTTTGAATTCCCATAAGAAAACCAAATAATTAAAATTCGAGGAATATTTGTAAATATAATCTTTTTTTCAAAATATCTGAAAAAATCACTTTTTCTTGAAATCAATCCCCAAACTGTATTGCTTGAAAAATAAGCCTCCATAATCCCATATATGACCAAAGGTCCCCCAAAGAATAATGCCAACACCAGTGTTACGATATCGCTTATTATCATATCTGCAAAGTAAAAAAACCTAAAGTAGAACCAAAAAAACACTATGGAAACGAATGCAATTGTCAGTATGTTATATAGTATAAATATCCAGGTCAATTTTATATCTGATAATTTATGGTTATTAATATTTTGGGAATAATCTCTATTATAATATTTGTTTTTCTGCTCTTCTAACATTAAAGAATTAAAACCCCCAGTTGTTTATTTGATAATAATACCAATGATTTATTATTTTTTCTGTATAATATTCTTTTTCCTTTTCGTCAATATAGCCGTTTCCATTAACTATAAGCCGATCTTCATCATCACTTTGCCATGCTCTGGGCTTGTCATCCTCAGTATAATAAAATCCATACCCGTGAGCAATATTGCTTCGCTTCATCAATGAAAACTCAACATATATTCTTTTCTCGTTTTTTGCATACAAGTTACTTACTTTATAATTGTAAAATATTTCATTCAATAATTCATTGTTATAATTTTTATAATACTTACTTGTTTCAGTATAATAGCCAATACTAATACGTTTTTTGTCAAAAAATTCTCTGCTGTTTACAAGGCTATTTACAAGTTTATCTAATTTTGCTTCGTCTTTTATAACATACTGAATAAGTTTTTCTTTAGAGTTTATATGGTATCTTCCGTTTTCGTATATGCTATATCTAATTACCTGTATAATTATACAAAGCATAAAAAATAACAATACTACATGACCTGCATTTAAAGTGTTTTTTCTTTCATACATTTATTTTATACTATCAGCCTTTCCATAAAATTTATATCTTGCAGCTATCTAAGGATATATCGATTAAATCGGTCTTCTTTTAGATAGCCGATATAATAAGTTTCAATCGTAAAATATATCCAATGAATGATTTTTAAGGTGCCGTCATTCCACTGTACAATGAACAGGGTATAAAAAACAGCACTATTAAATGCCATTAAAAATGACATTTAAAGTACTGCGATTCTCCTCAATAAAAAAGCCCTACTTTGCCGTTCCGAGTGATTCTGCTTCATTTTAATAAATATAACTATACTACCAATTTCTTTTATCATGTCTTTCATCTGTTTCCTCCTTTATAACATGACATACCTCCGACTTATTTTAACGCCGGCTGAAATTAACTGACCGTAATATTAAATGCTATAAAATTATTTAAAACTTACCAGCCAAGTATAACAGACTGACCTAAATATATATCCATATACTGACATCAGACTGTTTTTATAATTTATTAATCCATCAGCTTTAGCTTCCAGCTAATATTCTTATATGCTTTTAGATATATATCATAAAATTTTTACACCGTCAATACTGCTTTAATAAAATCATTCTACAATTTTAATTATATAATCAAGCAATTCATCCGAAAACACACCGGCTCCGGGCATAAACACTATATTTTCAAAATTTCCGAATAAAGCTTGAGAACCGCATGGTGCCAGAAATATATCACATACTCTGGACATGGATATATCAAATTCACTGTCTCCGGCAGCTATAATTTTAAGTGTTTTCTTATACAAATCTCTAAATCTTAATAAAGCACTGCCCTTGTTAAGACCTTTCGGAATTACATATACTTTTTCATTGTTGTTAAATATATCAACAATTGAATTGTCAAGCAATTTTTTTAATTCCTCAATCACCTTTATACTGTCAATACATTTTGTAAATATAAAAAGATTCTTTATAAATCTAAGTTCAAAATTTCTTCCAGGCTCGCCTTCAAGAAAATACCACGCTTTATTAAGCTCTGCTTCGGCAGGTGCTGCAATTTCAAGAGAGCTCCTGTACCAGCTCTCGTCCTCAATACCTTTTCTTAAAAGAACTCCGCCATTGCATACAAGTGCATATTCAGGATCTCTGCCGCCCCAATCTATACGACTGTACTGCTCTATACTTCTTGTAGTTGCAGGAACAAAAAAAGTTTTTTCTATAACAGTGCTTAAAAGATTATATGTATATTCCGTTACAAAGGATATCTCTCTGTTTTTATAAAGCTCAATATTTACTTTTTGTGGTCCTATGTCATGCTTATATGAAAAAATAAGCGTATTATCAATATCTGAATTAAATATATACATTATTGTTTTCTAATTAAATCCGGTATTTTAACAGGTGCATGAGAGATTAAAAACTTCATGCACCTGAATTTACCGTAAGCCTCCGGTTTTTATATATATTTTTTAACACCTAACGGTTTACAATCATTTTTCTTATAAGATCAACCGGTATCATAGTTGCAGCCAGCAGTATAACTGCAATCCATCCATTTATGCCAAACGGCACACAACTGAACATCTCACTGATCCACTGAAAAGGTGCGAGCGGTACTAAAGCGGCATTTACTATAAATGCCTGTACAAGCAGGATTGCAAAAAACACCTGTAAAAAGCCTTTGTTTTGGTTAAGACCTGAAAAAATTGCAAACCCGTCATCTCTTACATTAAAACCGTTAAATAAGGCAGCTGCTATAAAAAGGACAAAATATCCAGTCAGATGCTTCTGCTGTGTTTCAAACATATTTACAAAAAACGGCAGTTTAAGGTAAAGAAAGCTTATAACGGTTACCCATATAGCCATGGTAAGTATCTGTGCTCCCATCTGAGGGCTTACTATATTTTCATCCCTGCGTCTCGGCTTTTCAGTCATATAAACCTCAAGCTCAGGCTCATTGCCCAGCATTATAACTCCCAGACTGTCCATAACAAGGTTTACAAATAAAAGATGTGTAACCTTAAGCGGTGCATCAATGCCGAAAAACGGTGCTATCGCACTGACTATAACAGCGGCAACATTTATAACCAGCTGGAATTTGCAGAATTTAAGTATATTGTGGTATATAGTTCTTCCGTACCAGATAGCATCCTTTATAGACTTAAAGTTGTCATCAAGTATAACTATCTCTCCTGCCTCTTTTGCCGCCTCGGTTCCGCTTCCCATAGCAAATCCTACATCAGCTCTCTTTAAAGCGGGTGAGTCGTTTACACCGTCTCCCGTCATTCCCACAACCAGATTCATCTCCTGACACAGCCTTACCATCCTTGATTTATCAGTCGGCAATGCCCTTGCAATAACTCTTATATCAGGTATTATTTTCTTTACATCCTCATCACTCATCTCGTTAAGCTGTGCAGAGGTAACCGCACGATCCGAATTTTTCTTAAGCAGTCCCGCATCCTTCGCTATTGCAACCGCCGTTTCAAGTCTGTCTCCGGTAATCATTACAACCTGTATGCCTGCGCCCTGAACCTCTTTTATTGCTTCTATACTTTCAGGTCGTACATCATCTCTTATACCTGCCATACCTATTATTACTAAATTTGAATTTATCTTATCTTCTATAAATTCACCTTCACAGTAACCGAAAGCGAGAACTCTCATCGCCTTTGCGGCAAGCTCATCTATTTTCCTGTCTATAACTGCACGGTCCATATCCTTAAGATTGCCGTTTTCATCTATATATTTAACGGCATGCTCAAGCAGTCGTTCAGGTGCACCCTTATAAAATACTTTGCCAAGATTTGTTATCTCAACCTGTGCAAATTTATTGGTGGAATTAAAGTTCTGCTGTCTCTGTACTGTATATTCTTTACTTTCAGAAACAGTTTTAAATGTTTCTTCCCCTAAAAACTTCATAAGTGCCTGGTCTGTTGAATTGCCGCCTATCACCACATGTGCATCATCAAACATCGACTGTGAATTTTTTCCTATGGCAATATCAAGCAGTCCTTTTACAGAACTGTGTTTTCCAAGATTGTTTAAATCAATTGAACTTCCGTCTCCAAGAAAGAAATCAACGACCTCAAGCACACCCTTGGTTATAGTTCCCGTCTTATCACTGAAAAGCACATTAAGCGAACCTGCCGTTTCTATACCTACCGCCTTTCTTACAAGGACATTATGCTTTAGCATCTTGCTTGTATTTTGCATAAGCACCATTGAAATCATAAGCGGCAGCCCTTCAGGTACTGCACAGACTATTATAACAACAGCAAGTGATATTGCTTCAAGAACACTTTTAAGTATATCCTTAATTCCCATTGAAAAGAACTGAGCGGGACCGCCTGCTGAAATTATAAAGTATATAAGATAAAATACCGCTATTATAACCGCACTTACATAGCCGAATACCGATATCTGGTCGGCAAGCTTTGAAAGCTTTACCTTAAGAGGAGAATCCGGCTCCTTTTCTTTCATCTCCTCAGCCATGCTTCCCATCATGGTCTTAAGTCCGACCTTTCTTACATCAAGCACACCCTCGCCGTCAAATACCACAGCACCCCTGAACAATGAATGTTTATCAACAAAGCTTTCACCTGTTATATTTTCTTCAAATATGAATCCCGGTTCGGCAGCAGTTTTAACACATTCTTCAGATTCACCGTTTAATACGGCATTATTTACCTTCAGTGAACCGTAAACAAGAACACCGTCAGCCGGTATCTTATCACCGGACTGCAGCAGTATCTTATCACCTGTAACGACTTCATCTACTTCCAGTACGGTTATAAGACCGTTCCTGTAAACCTTGCACTTGTCTTTTTCAGACATTTCCTTCAGTTCTCTATATCTTGTATCACTTGCAACACCCGTTTTAGCCGATACAAATGCAACTATAAGCACGGCAACTATTATACCCACCGCCTCATATATCTCGGCATAGCCGAAAAAGAACATCACTATCATAAGTGCCGATATTCCAAGCAGAATCCTTATTATAGGATCTTTAAATGTTTCCTTAAATTCATCCCAAAAGGTCGTAGGTTCGGAATCCGGAATGGCGTTTGACCCAAATTTCTGTCTTGACTCTTCAACCTCTCTATCCGTCAAACCGTTAAATTTCATATATTTTTCCTCTTAATGATAAGTGCATCCTTTGTAAAAGCAAATACTTTATACACTTACCTCTTTCTATAAGATTTGTACGGATATTATAACCTGCCGTTTTAGAAATATATATTTGGCATAGATATATTCAAAATCGCACAGGAGCGGAAATAATGCAAAAAACCGGCGATTTTCGCATATTAATGATTAATATAAAATACTTATAAGTATTTTTCTAAAAGCAGACTTAAAAATATCCGTTTAGTTATATAAACGCTGTGCTAAAACTGCACAGCGTTATAATACCCTTTATTCTAATTTTAAAACAGTTAAACAAAAGAGAAACTATATCAGATAGTCTCTCTTTTGTCATAAAAATGTTCTAAAAAGTTTCTGCCAATAATAAAAACTTTATTTTAGACACATCAACTCTACAATGATTTAAGCTACATCAATTCCGTAGTGTCCGCATAATGCCCTAAGACCTCCCTGGAAGCCGCTTCCTATGGCATTAAATTTCCATTCGCCTGCATTTCTGTAAAGCTCACCTACCACAACTGCTGTTTCTATGGAGAAGTCCTCGCCCAGATCAAATCTTATAAGCTCCGTGTTATTTGATTCATCAACTATACGGATAAATGCATTTGAAACCTGTCCGAAATTCTGATTCCTGCTGTCAGCATCATAAATTGTAACGGTAAAAGCTATCTTATCTATATTTGGCGGGATTTTTGAAAGATCTATCTGAATCTGTTCATCATCACCCTCACCCTCTCCGGTAAGGTTGTCTCCCATATGCTTTATTGAACCGCTTGAATGCTCGAGGTTACCGTAAAAGATAAATTCTTTTTCGGAAGGACACTTTCCGCTGGCATCACATACAAATGCAGCTGCATCCAGGTCAAATGCCTCCCCTGAATCATAAGCATTCACATCCCATCCAAGACCTACCATAATATTCTTAAGCCCGGGATTGCCCTTTGTTAAATCAACTTTCTGTCCTTTTGATAAATTAATTGGCATAAAATACCTCCTTAAAAAATATTTTTTATATCTAAAGCATAACCAACCCATGTTATATTCTAACTCTTTTTTCTATATTTTTCAATTGCTTAATACAATATTAATGTTAAATTATTGTGTATTACAATACATATCTCTGACTGCAACTGATATAAAGGGGCAAAGGTGCTTAAGTTAAATGATTCAAACCGTACTTATGTTTTTATGAGAAAATTCATACAGGCTTTTCAGGCTGTTAAGCTATTTTGACGGCATATTGTATCTTTGATTAAATTCCTGTTTAATAGTTTCAAGCCTTGCCTGATCATTAACCCTCTGATTTATTGCATTTTCCTGAATCTGCCTTGTTTCATCAATACCTGACATTATAGTCTTCCATGTAGTCTCAAGAGTTTCTATCTTAATTGAACTTCCTGAAGAAAGCATCGCAGTCATCTTAGACTGCTCAACAGTATTTCTGGCATTTTTAATCAGAAGTTCATTGGTTTTTGCATCAAGTGCCGCCATAGCATCAGCCTGTATACGCTGTCTCTTAAGAAGCATCGCCTGTGCAAGTGCCTGTTTAAATACCGGCAGGGTTATTATAAAGGCTGAATTTATCTTACGCACCAGATTCATATTGCTAAATTCCATAGTTTTTATCATAGGTATGGACTGCATAGCGATATTTTCAGCAATACGAAGATCGTGCGTTCTTTGTTCAAGCATCATAAGGGCATGGTTTAAAGACGTAATCTCAAACTGTATTGAGTCGTCTCCGCCCGCTTCCATGTCAGCCCTGCGTTTTGCAATATAATCCTCAAGTTCCCTGCATCCCTGCTCTCCTGCAAGAATATACTTTACAAGCTCATGATAATATTTGACATTCGCCTCAAACATAGAATTGAGATTTCTGTTTGACTGCTTAATCTCGGACTCATACTGTTTAAGCTGTACATATATTTTATCAACCTCATCACCCATAGTATGGTACTTGTCAAGAAGCCTATCAATCTGTTTTTTCATATTTCCGAAAAGCTTTGAAAAAAGTCCCGGGTCATCCTTAATCTCGTCAATATCAAATTTTTTCATAATATTGGCAAGATCACCAAGCATACGGCTTGATTCTTCTATTTGAGACATACTCATGCTGTTAAGCACTACATCAGAGGCTTTTGAAACCTCCTCGGCAGCCTGTGAACCGAAAGATGCTATGGTTTCAAGATTATTTACCTCTATCTTGCTTACAATATCATCAACCTCCTTTGAATTGACAAGTTCTACATTCATCCTCTGTCTGTCGGCAACGATATCATACTGTTTTATCTGTGCAAGTTCATTTTTGTCCGCCGCATCCGTATTTGCACCTGCGGCATCAACTTCCTGCGATTTATTAAAATTAATTCCCATTGTCTTTACCTCTTTCTGCTTTTTTTAAATATTTTTTCATACCATGGCTTATTATCTGCAGTTTTAGTATTTTGTGAAAAATTATTAAGTTCAGAAACATCAAGGTCATATAGAAAAGTCCCTATCCTGTGTTCTTCAATAAATAAATCATTTAAAGTATTAAAATGGTTTTCAATATTGCGATAACCTGTGGGTATGAAAAATATAATATCAAAACCTGCAAGACTTAAAAATGCCGTTAATATAGCATCTTCAAGTGAAATTATAGTTTCAGCCGTATTTATATATATAATCTTAGGATTCTTTTTTGTAAAATCAAACTTTTGCAGCATGCGAAGTATCTCCATAGGCAGATTTAAAACAAGTGCTACTGCCGCATACTCCATTCCGTTTTCAAAGGTTCCTTTAATTATCCTTTTGTCAATAAGCTCCTGCAGTTTGTCAAGTATATGGTCCTGCACAGCCTCATCTAAAAATCCGTACTTATAGGCAGGGTGTTTTTTAATCTTTAATTTTTGGAGTTTTCCGTTTTTATAAAATTCTGCAGCATGTGCCTTTATAGGATTTCTATCATTCGGATCTATATAGCGTGCATGCCTTATCACTATTGTATCTGAAGTTATAAGACGGTGTATATCAGCCCAGTACCCCTGTATATTCCCGTCTTTAACCCCCGACACCTTTGCAAATATCACAGGTATATTTACAGTATCGGAATTTATACTGAAATTAGGTCTGAATTTAAGCTCCTCATCCCATAATATAGCTATTTCCTCATACATAGTACGCAGTTTTATAACGGATGCTTTTTTATACTGACCTTCCCTATATATACCGCTGTCCTGATAGAGCAGTGTATCAAGCTCCCTTTCGGCATGGTAGGCAGCGGTTCCCATAGCAAGGCTGCCGCCTTTCGGAAATGCCTTAAGCTCCATGGACTGCTCAAAGTTTATATCATAAAGCAGCCTGTCCTTTACTTCACATACACTGTTTAAATCAGGCTTAAGTATAAGCACATCAACAGGCAGTCTTGCAAGCAGCCTTATAAATGCCGCCTCAGCACCACTCCTACAACCGCCTGTATGTATAAAACATTCTACATCAGGAAATCTATAATTTTTAAAAAGCCCGTATAGGTATCTTTTAATCCAGCAAAGCAGGCAGACAGCCTTATTTGTAAGTCTGTTTATTTTAACCCTCTCATCAGCTTTTTCATTCTGTGCCTCCTCAAACATTATATCTAAAAAAGCCTTTTTTATAAGCTTTTTCAGCTCAGGATCACCTGTATATTCTATATTTGACTGTAAATCAAGAAGCATCTGATCAATATCTGTATAATTATGCCTTTTAATTAAGGCTATCTCCTCATTTGACGGCAAGGGCACCATGTTATCAATTACTGCGGCATTCCTGTTTTGCGATTTAATATCATTTAAAAAACCATAAAGTTCATTTGCATATACAGACTTGTCCTCAACCCCGTTTATACGTATAAAACAATTATAGAACAATTTATAAGGCTTTGTTTTAGTGCCGGTTCCGGTATTATCATTTATACGGAATTGTAAATCGGATTCCTGTCCATTTAATCTGTTTCCGGGCTGTGCTTCATCAAGCAGCTTTGCTCTTAAATTTAGAGCCGTTTTTATATCTTCAAGCCCTTTACCGCTTATCCATGCGTTTGTACAGTTTAAGTACATAACAGGACTGCCATACATCCGGTTGCGGTTTAAAGCCTCTGAAATACTTTCCCGTATACTTTTTAAATTAAAATTTTCCGGAAACTTTTCCATATCCGGTATTACAAGATTTTCCGATATACAAGAATTTGGATCTATTTTCAGGTATGAGCCGTCCCCTCCATATTGTAAAAGCACTATATCACAGCCCGCTCCTGACAGTATGGACATAAACATAAGTTCATAACGGCTTATATCTCCCTCATAAAGTATTTTAGGAGGCTCCTCCTCACCAAGCCGGTTTAATATCATTTCAAATCGGTAATAAAGCCAGCACATAAATTTTATATAGGCATTTTTAAGCATCCCTTCGTTTTTGCCTTCAAGCTTAAGCTTTTCCAATGTCCCGTATAATAACTGACAAATATTGCTTTTTTGTGCGGCGTTTATTCGTGGCAGCCACTTTGTAAGGCTATGTGATATAAAATCAATATCAAGCATAAAATCTCTGCCCATAACCGTATCATAATATGCCAGATTTTCTTTGTCCGGATTTTTAATGCCTCCCTCTATAACAACCCCTTTTTGCATAGCCGCTTTATAATATCGTTTTATAAATTCCTCAACCTTTTTATTCCAGCCGTTTATTCTGTAAAAAAATATTGATTTTTCATTCCTTAGGCTTAAAAAAATAAAAAAATCCTCAAGCCCTGTTATTTTACGGTGTTTAAACATACTACACACCTTTACATAAATCCTTTTGCAAAATTATTTATATTTTCATAGCTCACTGCGAGATTGATATTTTGTCCTTCATCTATACCGGCAGTGCTTATGCCTATAACTTCTCCATACATATTTAAAAGTGCACCGCCTGAACTTCCGCTTGATATAGGTGCAGTAAACTGTATCATATCCATATCTTCAAACTGCCTAAAGCCTGATATTATACCGTCTGAAACGGAATTAAAAAAACCGAGCGGACTGCCTATTGCCACTACTTTCTGCCCCCTGACAAGCCCTTTTTCATCAGAACATACAGGAAGCGGATCAAGTTTACGTCTTATCCTTATAACTGCCAAATCAAGCACAGTATGATATTTAACTATCTCATCAGTAGAGTATACGTTTTTATCTTCTTCTATATTAACTGAATAAAATACTCCTTTTGATATTACATGATAGTTTGTCAGTATAAAACCGTCTCTTCCTATCATTATACCTGAACCCAATGACAGCGGTTTCCCTTTTTCTCCGTAAGCCGTTATTAAAACTATTGAAGATGCAAGTTTCGCAAGTTCCTCAAAGCTAAGTTCTCTCCTTTTTTGAGTCTGATTTTCACAGGCTGCCTTTACAGCCGGACTATAAACAGGCTCACGCCTTACCCTGTCAGGTCTTTGAGGCAGGCTCAGCCTCGGTTTTGTTACGGTCTTTTTTCCTGTATTCTCAGATTTATAATCGGAATTGTCATGTATACCTGAATCTGAGCCTTTATATGAAACATAATTATCCTTAGGCGGTATAGCTTCATTTACGGATACACCTGCCGTCTTCCTTTTAAATACAGGTAATTTTATATCGCTGTACGAACCCGTTGTTACGGTTTTTGAAAATCCGGCGGCAATACTTGAAATTCCGGTTTTTATATCAGATGATACCTGAAGCAATGCCGCATCAACACCAATAAATGTAAGAAAATAATAAAAAAGGTACTCATGCAGTTTAAATACATCTAAAGCGGCAACCTTTATAGAGCTTTTTTCATTCCAACCGACACATTTATCTCCAAGTACATAGTCGGTCCATTTCATAATCTTTATAAGAAAATTTTTTATAATTGAATCATTTATAATCGAGTTATTTATACATTTATAATCTGATTTTATACTGCCCTCTTTTTCAGTATCCGGCATACAGCTTCCCGTTTGATATCCACACTTTTCAGCATTACTTCCTGCTTCGTATCCATATTTCTCATTTATATATATACGCTGTATCTTAGATAAAGCTTTTCCAAGCGCATCACAAAGCAAAGCATTATTCTGTGAACATTTCAGCTTAAGTCCCTGAGTCTGCTTTGTTTCCTTAACCCATTTTTCATAAATTTCCAGATAAAAATCTGTTTCGGTTTTATCAGGAAGAGGCAGTCTGTCAATATACCTGTATACTATGCCGCCTTTATATCCTGTATCATTATATATATTATCAGCCGCTGTAAGTTCATCAACAAGAGTGCTTTCGTAACCTAAAAATCTTATAAAATAAACGTCCCTCCTGCCTGCAGTAAAACCTCCCCTTACCTGCATAAAATCCCTAAATGAATTAATATCCATATTGTTATGTCTTATCTGCATTTCCATAGCATACACCACCTGTATATTTCTATCTGATTGATTTTATAAACTCACTCACTAAATACTATCATAAAAATTGTATTTTTTCTATAAAATAATATATGTATGTGGATTTGACAGCTGCTTTATTTTGCTGATTATAATTATACTCTAAAAAGACATACTTTTTTCTTTTATTCGGCATTATCATACAGCTGCTTTTATATTTGCTTTTTAACAAAAAAACAGCAAATCTTTTTGATTTACTGTCCCTGTATTAACTATTATCCTTTTGTAGTAATTCATTTTATTTTTTATAAATTGTATCAACTAAACCTGAAGTAGTATATATTGCAAATATAAGTGATATACACCTACATATAACAACACCGTCAACTGATAAGTCATATCCTCCGGCATTGAAAATTTCGTGGTGGAAAAATAAATACATAGATAATATTATAAGAATAATTTTTATAACCATATATGTTGTAAAACTTATTTTCATACATACACCTCTTTTCTATAATGGCAATAGCAAATATAGTCGCTATTGCCATTATATTAAAATTTAATAACTTATAAGTTTATACTCCCCATATTGTGGAGTTTTTACAGTATATCTATTAGAGCTTATCACTTTGCCTGTAGTAACATCATAGTACTGACGTGTACCCGTTTCAATTTTATAATGCACTCTAAACCCCACATAAACCCTTCTATTAGGTCCAACATGCAACATATAACCAGTCTGACTACTTAATGAAATATTTGTTGATATTCCCAATCCATTAATATTTCCATTAACAACAGTTCCAAATGTAACTCCTTTTGTGGCGGTTATTGAACCACCTGCTCTTCCGGTTCTTATGTTATGAGAAACCCTTTTATAGGGTGACCATCCACTATATGTCTTTACATTAACTTTTCTACTTCTAAAATCATTTATATATGCAGGCTGAGTGTCTTCTTCCAATGTTGGATTTGCCAATTCATCTGGTACTACAACGACAATATCTTTTTCATCAACATACTGCCCCTCTTGTGCAAATACACTCACTGGTACAATCAAAGACAATACCATAACAAAAGCAAATATAAACTTTAAAAATTTCTTCACTAATATAGTACCTCCCTAATAATTAAATCAACTAAATAAATAATTTTAACTTAGTACTAAAAAATCTCCGTTCTTGTACCTTTGAGGAATCATACATTGCATAAAACTCCACCTCCTTTCCCTTATATTTTAGCTAAAGAAATGAATTAATAGCTAATTACACTTTATAAAACTATGCTCCTCCATCTAGACATTTGATAAATACGTACCCTCCAATTTGTAGCTATCACGCTTATCACCCCTAATAACAATAAACGATATTCATAGCTTTTTATAACTCCTTAGTCGCAACTTTATTATACTGCTGTTAAAAGTTATTGTCAACTAAATATCAATAATTTTTTTCACATAATTTTAATCCTCGCAATCAAAATTACTATATTGCAGACCCGTTTAATTCTTTCGTATCCTCCCCCTGACCTGATATAAGTTCACTGCTTACAGCCGCTCCTATAATAAGTACCGCCCCTGCCATTGCAGCCATACTCATAGATTCTTTTAGAAAAATTACGGAAGACAGTACCGTTATCACCGGTTCTACATAACCCACTACTGCCACTGTCTGCACACTTAAACCGCTTATGCCGTAGAAATAAAAATAATAAGCCATTCCTGTACTTACAAGTCCCATAATAAAACTTAAAAAAACCGACTTAAAGTCCCACACTATACTTGTTTCAAACGCTACCTTTATAGCAAAGGGAACTACGGTCAGTGCGGCGATTGATATCTGCACTACCGCCTTGTCATAGACTGATACATCTCCCATCAGCTTATTAAATATTATAACACCCATAAAACCGAGTCCTGCTCCGGCAGCCAAAAGGAGCCCCTCTACATTAATCATCCTTATATCACTGCCCACAACTCCGGACACCATTATAAGCCCTATAAAAGCTATAAACACGCAAATAAGTTTCTTTTTATTAAGGTGCTCCTTAAAAAGCAGCGGCGATATAATTATCATAAATATAGGTGCCATATAGTCCACAAGTATGGATATTGATACAGTACTTACTCTAAATGCTCTGAAAAGACAGACCCAGTTTATACCAAGGCTCATGCCCGATAACAGTAAATACTTAAAATTCTTTTTTATTGAGCTGATATCAAGTTTCCCTCTTGTAAGCAAGGTAAGTATAAGTAAAAATAAACTGCCTACTATCCCTCTGATTAAAGCCACAAATTCGATCGGTAAATTTATGTATTTTAATAATACAGCCATAGTTCCATATAGAAATAATGCAAATACATATGAAATCTTTGCTTTATTTTGCTGCGTCATACTTTTTCTCCTGATATATAAATGTTTATTTTACCTGATATAAATTTTTATATCATTTTATATATCATATATCTGCAAGCTTTTTAATTATACCGCAGCATTTGTAATTTTTTAAACTGTAAAACTGCACTCTGGTATTCTTTTCATGTGCCAGTCTTATAATATGCCTGAGTGTCATATCGTCTTTATATGAGGGATCTACAAGTATTTTCCACGGTATACGCCTTAAAAGAACTCTTGTAGTTTCACCTATGCCGGGTTTTATAAAGTTAATATCCGGTATGTTAAAATGATGTGCTATTTCAAGAACTTCATTCATGCCGCAATTTAAACCGAGTATAGTATCATCAGAATCTTGCAGTATATTATCAGTACCGCTTATATCAAAATGCTTTTCCACCTCTTCTATAAAACCGTATGAAAGATCGTTATCCTTAAGCTCTCCGTAGTATACCGCACCGTGAAAATCATCACACTTTATGATATCATCTCTTAAAAATGTCCTGCTTATAAGACCTGAAACGGTGCAGTTAAGGCATGAGCTGGGTATAAGTATATCTTCATGCGTTCCGCAAAGCCTCGTTACATATGCCGGATCCGAAACAACCGCTATGTCCGGTGATATACCTGCGTATGCCTCATTATCAAGGTCTTTTTTAAGCTCATTTAATATAGCCCCCTTACCTATCCAACCGTCAACAAATAACAGCTTTTCAGGAGCATGCCGTCTGAGTATATACTTAAGAGCATTGTCATCAATCCCTCTGCCCCTTATTATTGAGATTGAGTAATGCTTAAGGTCAAGATTGTATTTGGCTTTTATAAATCTTTTTAAAAGTATACCCACAGGTATGCCGGCTCTTGCAATTGAAATTAAAACCGGATCAGCGCCTTTAAAATGTATTATTTTGTCGGCAAGCTTTCCAATTGCAGCAGCGGTAGGTGCCGCATATTGCTCAAGGGCTTTTTTATACATATCCATATATTCACTTGTAGGAACATATTCTACCGGAAGCATCTCACAATAGTGTCTGCCCGATTGTATAAGTCGCTCCCTCTCTTTTGCAGGCTGTGGTTTTACAAGACCGGTTACATCTTTTAAAAGCAAAACCACATCATCTATATCATATGAAGTTCTCATATCAGCACCACCTCACCATATAAATTGTTGTAATACCGTTAACAGCAAGTGCCTGAACAAGGCTTTTTACCCCCTGTTGCAGGTTTCCGGATGAATCGGTAATTATAAGTACACAGTCATATTTGTCAATATTATATATATATGTGATGCGATTAGAGTCATAAAAACTTTTAAGTTCATATCTTGTGTGAAACGGGTAATCGGCATTGCCACTTACATTTATAGGACTTCTTGTGGTTGAGTGGCATCTTGTGCTTATACCTGATTCTTCAAGCTTTTTTGCTGTAAAAAGTGCAGGATACATAAATTCTTCAGTCCCAAGCACAAGAACCGTATTAAAACGGCTTAATTCAATATCTTTTTTTATATTTTCCCAGAGAAGATTTACCGCAGCGGTATAATCCCTGCTATGTACAAGCTTTCTCGGATTTACAGGCAGAATATTAAATTTATATTCATTAAAATTGTAATCTTTAAAAACCTTATTTAAATCATTATTTAAATTATCATCAGAAACATCATTAAAATCAGTGCATATAAAATATCTCCCGCCGGCATCACATCTTTCGGCTTCAGTATGATAATGTGAATTATCCGTTTTTACAAGATAGTGGAGCTGTATTTTATTTGATTCATATGTCAGCAGGTCTTTGCAGTTCATGCCGTTCAGTATTGAAGCGGCAGAATATCGCCTGATCCATGGGTAGTGCTTTTTAAGCAGCTTTATAATATTTAATATAGTATTACCTGTGGTTATCTCGTCCTCTACAAATATCACCCTGTCTATACATCCCTCAAGTCTGTCAATTTCTCCTGCTGCCAGTTTTTGCTGTGCTGCATGGCTGTGATCTTCCGAAAAATATAAAAAATCGACTCCTGGAAGTTCCTCTCTTGTAGTATGTATATAAAAACAGTCAAGCACTTCGCTTATAGCGCTGCCTATGGCAGTTGCGGTTTCTGCAAAACCTATTACAAGGAGTTTTTCATCTTTATACGTCCTTTTTAACTGTAAGGCAAGCTCATTAAACATTAAAAAAGCCTTTGAGGCTTCAACAGGTATGTGCTTGCCCTGAAGTCGATTGACGACAAGGTAGCTCCTTTTCGAATTATTATCTCTTTTTGCTATACACACAAGCTCATGTTCGGAATACATGACCCCTCCTTTTATGGTATATTTATTGCTTAATAATACCATAAAAGTATTATTTTGATAATTGTTTTTATTTTATAGAAAAATACTTAACTACCTTTAATGAGCCTTTTTAAGCGCTTAGTCCCTTATACCGTAAATCTCGGATAAAAACATTATCTTTTCTGCCCAGTTTGTATGCGTATTCCTTTCATCCATACGTTCACCCATATGATCGGCTGATACAAGGGTGTTTGATTTTTTATCCCAGTTCATCACCGCATACGCAGCCTCATAGTCCTTTCTTGATACTGAATACGCAGCATTTACCACTTCTATCTGTTTCGGGTGTATGACGGTCTTGCCTATAAAGCCGCACAGCTTGTCATCAGCTATCTCTTTTTTCATACCCTGCTCCCAGCCTTTTCCGTCAAAATATTCCCATACCGGACCTGAAACCACATATTCCGGTCCGTATACCGTTATAATATCTGCAAATATACGTGATATAGCTCCGATCATATGTATTGACTCATTATCATTTCTCCTGAATCCGAATATATGACATAAATCATTGCCGCCTACCCGTATATTAAGTATGATCTCCCCGGCATTATCAAGCTGTTCCTTAAGCTCATACAATATATCAAATCTTGTTTTCAGGTTAACAAGTGTCATGCTCTCATATATAGGCATAAGATATAAAGGCTTTTTAGACATTAAATTAATGTCGGTAAGTATATTAATATAATCTGCCGAATTTACAGGGGAAAACTTCGGTGCTATAAAACCCGAAACTATGCCGGCAGCTTCACCCAGCCTTTTATGTACAGAAAGCATCTGCTTAGGATTTCTTACACGTATAAATATCTTAGGCAGGTAAAATTCAGTTTTAATAAAAGCATTATATATTTTTTCTATAGAAGCACACAGCAGCATCTGAGCTTTTTCAACGAAGCTGTCATTTATAGTGTCCTCAAGACAAAGAGCAAGTGAATAATTCTTTCCGAATCTCTCATTTATAATCGAATCTGCAATACTGCCGTTAACTGCCGGACAGTATAAAAGTGCACCTACGCTATAATAAAGCGATGAGTTTTTCATTATTAAAATTCCTCTTAATTTCAATTATTAAAGGCTATAAAAAACTCCTAAATTTAAACAATTCCTGTACCGGAATTTGCAAATTTAGGAGTTGTTTTTGTTTGAAATGGCAGTTTTTTTACAGCCCCACTATGTTTTTAAACAAACAATCTTATTCTTTAAAAAATCAAAAATTACGAATCAGATCTTGAAAATCCGTTTTTCATAGCACAGCTTACCTCATACAGAACATTGTTTATAAGCTCATAGGTTTGCTTTTTAGCTATCTGTGAAATTTTCTCATTTGCTTCTTCAAGCAGCTTCACAACCTGTTTTTTACCGATTTTTCCATCTGCAAACTTTTTATCATATTCATGTATTACACGTCCTGCTTCTATCGGCAAAGCTGCCTGATAACGCTCTATATGTGAACTGCATGAACCGAATTGGGCATCTGCAAGTGCACCCGCTATACGGTTAGCCCAGTAAAAGCTTTCGGTTGTTACAAGTTCAGTAGTATTTGCAAAATATTCAGGTGTGTTTTCTATATTTGAATAAAACGGTACAAAGGCATTAAAAGCATTTGAGCCGAATGCAAGCCATTCAACAGCACGAATTTCAGCAGGCACATACGGACGAAGCTGTGTAAGCTCCAAAACACTGTTGCGGTTTATACCCATAGGACGGAATTTGCCTTTTTCACTTAAATCCCCATGTTTTCCATAACAATTATAAGGTGTTCCCTGGAAATAAGCTGAAAGCACATATTTTATATCTTCAACGGTTACTTTCCTTTCAGGTACAAAGCTCCATGGAATATCATCAGAATCGGGACGATACTGAGCATCAGGTCCATCCCATTTATATGTATGCGGATTGAGGTATCTTCCCATAAACCACGCTCTTGGGGTATTATACACATGGTCGGCATCCGAATGGCTTCCGAAAGCATCCCTCGGATTAAACTTTTTGCCTAATGAGAGATCAAGATGATTATCCTTTATAAACTCCCTTAAATCGGCAGAACAGAGATGATTTTTCTTTTTGCCGAATGCATCATCAAGATCAAAATTGTCTATGCCGAGCTGATTTGGCATTACAACATAAGCATCGTCAGGAACCCTCTTTGCCATCCAATGATGTCCGCCTATGGTTTCAAGCCACCATATCTCATCAAGATCCTGAAAAGCGATTCCGTTCATCTCATAGGTTCCGTACTTTTCAAGAAGAGCTCCAAGTCTTTCCACACCCTCTCTTGCACTATGTATGTAAGGAAGCACTATTGTTACCATGTCCTCCTCGCCTATACCGCCTGCCTTTTCAGGAGTACCGTCCTTTGCAGGTATAAAATTTACTAACGGATCTGCTGCAAGCACTCTCTCATTGCTTGTGATAGTTTCCGTTGCAGTCATTGATATGTTTTTAGCATTTACACCGGCGGTATCCCAAATCCCGTCATTTGGGATAGCATTCGGAAGTGCTGTAAAACGAAGCGGATTATCCGGAAGCTCTATTTCAACATGTGAAAGAACTGAGCGATAATGCCTAGGCTGTTTATCCGGCTGTACAACCGTAAATTTTTTAGCTGTAAAAACTCCGGATGGTGAATCATGATTCCTTGCAACCATAGTTGAACCGTCAAAACTCGCCTTTTTTCCTACTAAAATAGTAGTACATGACATAATTGTATCCTCCTTTATTCTCCGTCATTATAGGCGGACCGTTTTATAAGGTTTCTGCCGTATAGTAATGCGGCAATAACCCTTTTCGCCTATTATAGCACTACTCAGAATAAAAATGTATACCATTTTTTCGATTGTTCTTTAAATATACTTTTTATTTTTATTTTTATCATCTAAATATTATTTATTTTTTAATAATAAAACTTTTTATTCCTCAAAGCTGAGGCAGCAAGCTTTCAACATAGAAGAAATAACAGACTAAATATATTTAAAATGTCCGGCTTAGAGCTCGGCTAAAAAAGGAGAAAACTATGAATTTCGGAAATAACTTATATAACTGGTTTTTAACCAATGCACAGTCTTTAGTATTGGTTGTTTATAGTAGTAATAGGATTATATTTGGCTTTTAAAAGAGAATTTTCAAAGCTGATAGTTTTTTGGTAATAGCACTTAAATGAAAGGAACCTTACTTATGGAAATGAGGATATATATAGCAAATTTAGGTAAATACAATGAGGGAGAACTTGTAGGTGCTTGGTTTTTACCGCCTATAAGTATGGAAGAAGCTGCCGAAAAAATAGGTTTAAATGAAACTTATGAAAAATACGCCATACACGATTATGAACTTCCTTTTGATATAGGTGAGTATGAAAGTATAGATGAGGTAAACAGACTTTGTGAAATGGCAGAAGAAGCCGGTACCGTATCAGAAGAAGCTTCCGGTAAAGAAAATGACAGTGTAAGCGTAAGTCTTGCGGTTAAGTATCTTGATGAAGATACAAAGATGATACAGATATTTCAATATGACCTTGTACTTACCAAAGAGATAACCGGATGATTGTTAAATAAATATTTACCTTATATTAACCTATAGTATGTTAGTATAAAAGTATTTATCTTATATAACAGGGGGGATTATGCTTCACAATGATAATGAAAAGCTGGAACAATTATTCGAGTTATATTCTGATTTAATGTTACAGCATGCTTATTACATATTAAAAGATATAACAACTTCACAAGACGCAGTTTCAGAAGCCTTCTTACGGGTAATAAAAATAATTGAAAAAATTAATGAATTGGACTGTCCCAAAACACGCAAGTTAATGGTTATTATAGTAGAGAACATTTCAAAGAATATCTATAACCGAAGGAAACGAGAAGCTTTAGTTGACTTTACAAAGATAGATTTTGAAAACGAGAGTTCTTTAGATGATTTTTATGATATTGAAGTAAAGCAGGATATGGATAATATACTTAAAAGATTACCTATTGATTATGCTAATATTTTAGTATTAGCATCAGATGGATACAGTACTAAAGAAATAGCTGAGATACTTGACGTAAATTATGAAAATGCAAGAAAAAGACTGTCAAGAGCTAAAAAATCATTGAAGAAACTGATAGAGCAATATGAAAGCAGAGGTAGGCATGATGAAGTCTAACGATTTAGATAAATATGTAAGTAGATTGAATGAGATTATGGAAAATAGTCCTCCTAAAACAGATATATCTGAAAATTTAAAAGTATCTCCGGAATTAAAAGCTAAAATAGAAAAGCTAAATTTAGAGAACAATGACGGAGTTAAAAAGGAAAGTAAAATAATAGCATTTAGAAAAAAAGTTATTATCAAATCTGCCGTTGCTTGCATAGCTCTTTTACTTATTACATTCCCACAGCAAGTATTTGGATATGCAAGAGCTTTTGTAACCTATATAGTAAATTCATTTGAAAAGTATTCTGAGATAAGTTTTACCGGCAATGATGAAACGGTTTATAACAGCTCTTTAGGTGTAAGTTATGAATTCAACTACCCTATACCTAATGGATATGTCCTTAAAGAAGAAAATAAAGAAAATGGGTACTTTGCAATACTTGAAAATCAAAGTGGAAATGAAATATACGTAACAATAGAGAGTAATGATATATCACAATTAAAATTAAATACTGAAAAGGCTGATGTCAGCTATATGACAATAAACGGCGTAAAAGTAATGCAGGTATATGAGAATGGGAGTTACACTGTATTTTGGGTAGATGAACAATATAACTATGAGATAAGTTCAAACTCTGATTTAGATGTTTTGGTTTATTTAGCAGAAAAACTTATAAAATAATTTTTTTGCTTTCAGGTGTCCCATTTTGGACTATTTAATTGTTATATATTATAGATAGAGGTTAAAATCTCTACTAAGAAATAAAATACTAAAATGGAGGTTTTATTTATGAAGTTATAGAAGTTATTAGTTTCCACGGTATTTGCTTTAACATTATCAGTAGTGAGTATACCGGCAAATACTTATGCACAAAATACGGGGCTAACATTTGAAGAAGATATGATTATGCCGGTATATAAGAACATACAAAGTATAAGACGTGGGATAAGAATTTCTAGGGGAAAAGCTGTAATAAATTGTGTGGCTCTTGGTAGAAAAAGGGATACTAAATTAGATGTTACAGTTAGTCTGTAAAAGTATTAGAACGGTTCTTGGAATACTATTGAAACATTTTCGGATACCGGAACAAAAAGAGTAAAAGTATACGAAAAGTATTCATTAAGTAATAGGGGCAGATATCGCATAGAGTGTGTAGTAACAGCCAATGGCAGCGAAAGCGATACATCATATTCTTATGCAAAATATTAATAACAGAAAAATATTATGGCGACATACTTATTAAAAGCTACTGTCATATAGAGAGTGATTTAATATAAAAGTAGTTATTTAATTTAAAATACCCAAAAAAATATTTTTAGAACAAAAGAAAGGTAATGAAGTATGAAAATGTAAATCCTATGAGATACAAAAATAGAGACAGATTATAAGGGGCATATCAAATGCACTACAAATCTAGTATATAGTTAAAAATCAAATATTGGAGCTATATACAAATATATTTGATGTAAAATGTAGTTTGATGTATTTGTTACAGGTAAATAATTAAAATAACATTAAGGAGATTTTTATGTTTAATAAGATATTAAAAGGTGCTGCTATATGTAGTGTGCTTTCACTGTCGTTAATTTGGGGCTGGAAGTCAGTACAAGCTTCAACAAACGATGTCAAAACTGATAATACTGATAATAATTTTACGGTAAATGGAGAAGTTCTCACAGAAGATGAATACTGGACAAAGATAGAAGCACTTGGAGTTGAAGTAACTGATTCTGCACAGCGTGATAAATTTATACCGGAAGATGAAGCCTGTGCCGGTATGAACGCAGAAGAATTTTACAATTATATAAGTGATTTAGCTGCGGAACCTAATGAAATATATGTACTTGGACTTACAGAGGTTTCAGAAGAAGAATTTAATAAAGCTTTAAATGAGGATATTGGTGATTACTCTACTACGGAAGAAGATAAATTTGATTATGAAACTGTATCTTCAAAAAGCAAAGTTGTAGCCAGCAAGAGTGTTGGAAGATGTAAAATTCTTTTAAGCATTAATTATGATGTAGAAACTGAAAGTAATAAGCGTTATATTTCTTCCGCTACGGCAGACTTGAAGGAAAAAAATATTCCTAACAATTTTGAATGGTCTGCTGATAGTCTAAATTGCACAATTAGTGATAACCAAAAAAGAGCTACAACCATAGCCAAAGGGGACTTATATAAAATAGTTCCGAGAAAGGGTGAAGATATCCGTGTAAGATATAGAGTAACGCTTAGTGGTTCAGTATCTGCATAGTATGAATGGAATATATAGCTAAAGCTGAAAGTATGTAGATTTATGAAAGATGCAGGTTTAAGATATAAAAACAAAAATGAATTTGTATCTGATAGGAGAAAAAATATGTTAAAAAATATAATTAAAGTTTTAGCCGGAGTTAGTGTTTTATAATTGATGATTGTTTATAGTAGTACATTGGTCAAAGCTTCTACAGAAAATAAGAATGCTACTGTAAATAATAAAGTAGAAATAACCGCAGAAGAATATTTTGATAGTTGGGAAACTATATCTGAGGATAAATTGCCTAAAGGGATTATTCCGTTAAAATTTGACAGTGAGGAAGAAGCATACAGTTATCTTAAGGAAAATGACGAAGAATGGCTTTATTCAGAGGATGAAATATTCATTGTAGGTTCTGAGGAAGTATCCGAAGAAATATTTAATGAATATTTAAAAGAAAATTTTTATAATGTTAATGATACTATACCATTTGATAAAAAAAAACAAAGTGGTATCAACCAGACGCATTGGCGGTAAAGGAATAGTTAAACTCATTGTGAACTATGATGTAGAAAAAGAAAATGGAAAAAATGCTATAGTTTCAGCTAACGCAGGAGTATATGAACAAAATATACCGGACAATTATAATGTGTATGTAGACAATACAGAGTGTGTGATAAGTAGCAATAAAAAAAGGTCAGAAAATACCTTCCGGAATAGGTTGGTTACCAGCTGGGTATTATGTTCGTAAAGCACGTGCCGGCTTACAGCAAGGAAGAACCATTAAACGTTCTTCATATACCAATGAAGGTATTAGAACAGTTTCAATGTTTAATAATCCATTTCAGAAGGATTATGCCAGAAATAATTGGATTTGTAATAAAAGACCTTAAAGTTTATTAGTAGTAAACTACAGAGAACACATTTTATTATAATCTATTAAGCTACCTGGCTACCATATAAAGCATAAATATATGTATTTTATGTGGTAGCCTGTTTTTTCATAGAGAAAGGAAGTAAGTACAATAGTGATATGTGTATAAAAGTTGTTGAATTAATTAAAAGAAATAAAATGATTTTACTAATAATTCTCCTTGGTATAATGCTACTTGCCGGTTCGTATAGTTTTTTTTCTACTATATATGTTAATGTTGTAGCACCTCCTAAATTTTTATCATCTAAAGCAGTTCAATATCGATTTTTACAAATAAAATTGCCCGAAATAACATATAATTATTACTATTCAGATTTTCAAAAAGACATCTTAAAGTATAAGTCATTATCCATATATCAGGATTTTGTTGAAAATGAAAATGGTGCTGCTATATATTTGAACGATTCATCATTCTCGAACTTGGAATTGACTGAGGGGAGACATTTTTTAGCTGAAGATAAAGAAAATAAAACAAATACAGTTATGATTTCTGAAGCATTATTAACAAAATGCGAAATATTTAACGGCAAAAAATCTTTTTACTTTGACGGCGAATATTATGAGGTCATAGGTGTATATAAAGAACATCATTCTATACCTAAATACTATGTCAATATGTTCGCCGAAAATCTTTCGCATAATATTTTAAATGGATATATATGTATTGACGGAAATAAAGAAGATATTGCTTCCTTGATAAATTCTATAAAAAATAGCTTTTCAGGTAACAATAATGGAATTGATATAACTCAAACAGAAGATTATGAGAAACATGACATTATATATTTTTTACATTATTTATTATTTGAAAATGCAATATATACCCTGATAATTCTTACTCCATTAATACTACTATTTTTAAATATCAATGGAGTTATAAGGCATTCTTTGAACTTACGGTATAATGAGTTATACTCGCGCTTTCTTTCCGGTGCTGATATAAATAAAATTCGAAGGCAACTTGCACTAGAAACTATGTTACTGGCAATACTGATTAATTTAATATTGTTTGCAATCATAATACTATTCCAAGTGGAAAGTATCAATATAGTATACTTTTCGTTGTATTCTCTATTTTTCCACATATTTATTTTTATAATTATTCTAAAACATACAAACATACTACTTCATAATGAAATAAATAAAAAGACGACTTTTGACAGTCGCAGTATAATATTGAGGTCTTGTAAGTTTTTTATGAGTTATAAATGTATAAATTTTATGGTGATTATGCTTATGGTGATTATATGCTTTATGAGCGGACTTGCCACACATGAATACATAATATTGGATAAAGTAGAAGAAGATATTAGCAATATTACTGTATATGATAATTTGTATAGTATGAAGCGTTCTTCTGAATCAGGTAACTATAATTTAAATACTATATATAGTGAAAATGAGTTGGAATGTAATAAATTATTGTATAAATTTTTAGAGAATAATTATACTGTTTATTCTTGCTATCCTGCATTTGAAGCGGAAGAAGAATTGATTGACAACAAAGTTATTAGTAAATATTATTACAATTTAGAATTCAAGAAAAACATAATGCAGGAACTTTCATTTGCTTTATCAGATGAAACTAAAGT
>ERZ773043.66-NODE-66-length-49980-cov-8.563806_pt1 | contig 49980 bp, 58 predicted proteins | sample MGYA00580636_ERZ773043 | MGnify/ENA primary metagenome ERZ773043 (study PRJEB29015, sample SAMEA2737992) | human oral metagenome | biome: human oral; feature: human-associated habitat; material: dental | place: China | collected 2065 ...
TGATTTCTACAACAATCGCCCGCAAGACCTAAAGTACTATATCTACATCTCCTACAATGGAGAACAGAAAGACATGAGAGCAGTAGCGGAAGAAGCCTTTCATCTTGTTACGTTAGCGCGCGAGAGGGGGATGGGGGATATGATGATCGACTATACTGAAACGCATGGTGATGGTGAGAAGTGGGGGAGGTATTGTTCAGAGGAAGACTTACTAAGCCTGAATAATATTCATGCCTGTTTGAGTCATAAAGTAAGGGATACGAGGTAGAATCCATGAAAGACATCCAATATCTAAATATCTCAGCTCTTGCCTACGTTGATTTTATTGACGGAGACAAGAGTAACGGCCTAAGCAAAATACTAAGAGAACCTCATACGATGAATGGCGGTAGAAAAGGTTTAAATCTTGACGCTCCTGAGCTGTCTAGTCTCAAAGAGGATGCGAATCCTTTGCGGTCGTTTGTATCAACTAAAATACACTCGAAATGTCGGGTGTATTTTAGTTGACTAATTGTCATAGTTGCACGCATGCGTTACCGCAAACTGCGGCGGCTCGCGATATAGGCGTATGCCATGCCGGCGATGCCGCTGACGCCGAATAATCCGCTCGCGACATTCAACGATCCGGTCTGCGGCATGACCGCTACAGTTGGTGCCGACGGCGCTGGCGTTGAGGGCTGCGCCGGAATTGATGGTGCCTGCGGCGCGGGGGTCGACGGTGGAGTCCGTGGCGTTGCCGGCGGATTTACTGGTTTAGTTTTGCATTCGTCTGAGTTTTTGTCGACATGCTTGCTGGCGTCGTATTCGCTACGTTTGATCGTGCGAATAATTTTTTCCGCTTTCAAGCAGACTTCAATAGTTTCATTGGTTTGCGTGGTTGCATTGTCGCAGGCGTCCGATCCACCGGAGATAGTCGGCGTGTCGACGCAAACATTATTTTTGTGCGTACCCGCAACATACTTGCTGTATTTTGCGGTGAGCATGAAGCTTTTTGCTTCGCTCGCTTTGAGCTCGGAGATCGTATACGTCCAGGTATTATCCTTGACTGTGCCCACGTCTGCCTTGATGAGAGATACTTCCATCGGCGCATTGTCGGTAACGACGGCGTCTTTCAGCGCGACTTTGCCAGTGTTTGTGACGGTAATCTCGTAGGTAAATTCTTGACCGACGGCGACTGCGGCGTGTTTTTGTTTATTGACAGTTTTTGTAATTGTAATACTTGGTTTGTCGGGCGTCGGAGTCGGCGTGACTGGCTTTTCCGGTACGGTGATTTGCGCTGTGCACGATGTGCTTGTGATATTGCCAAGGTCGCTTATTGCGTAGACTTGCGCTTTGTATGTACCAGCAGCGTCTGGTAGCTCAATCGTTGTCGAGCTTTCTGCGCCAGGCGCTGAAGCTTGAATAATCGTATTACTATTCGCATCAAACACATAGTAACGGAGCTCTTTCACGACGCCGCCGTTCTGACCAGATGCTTTGCCGCTGATACGAACTTTCGTACGCGAGCCTTGAACCAGCGTGACCGTCAAGCTATCGCACGTTACCGCAGGCTGCGACTTCGGCTCCGGCTTTGGCGTTGGTTTCGGAGCGGGCGGCGTTGGCACGCTATATGTCACTAAATTGCCGCATGCCGACACTATACGGAACGTGCCGCGCGTTGCCGATTTGCCCTCCCAGCCGTTATACCAGCTAAAATCCCATAAGCTATGCGGCCGCGAGTAAATCGTGCGCCCTGCTACCGAGTGTGCGCGCTGACCCTGTGCTTCGCTAAAGCGCGGCGTCCAGCCCCACGAATACGAGCTAGAGTCAACCGTGAAACGTTTCATCGCCGACATGCTCGCTAACTCTGCTCGCGTGATGCCGTTATACGTCATGACATCGCGGAAGTTGTTTGTGTTCGCATCGTAGTGTGCTAGAATTTGTTCTTTGCTACCAACGCCGCCCGAAATCATGTCATCACTTGATGTCTGCGCCTGTGCGCTCACCACGAGCACGAACGATTGCAGCACGAGTGCAATTGCCACAAATGACATGCCTATCCGCCGAGCAACCGTCTGACGCGATACGTCTAACGTACGAAACATTTGTTTCGTACGGCTTAGTATTGCGATCTGCATAGATACCCTCCTTTACCGTGCCCCACCACTCGCACGCTTATATGTACTTCTCCTTGTATTTTGTCACAAATCTTAAGCAAAATCAACTCCCGTAAAACCTCAAGCATTTCACCTATTAATCAGTATGCTATAATACCTGCATGAAGCCAGTTCACCTATCTCGTCCGCATGCTATCATGATGGTAGGATTGCCCGGCAGTGGTAAAACGTTTTTCGCGCAGCAATTCGCTGAAACCTTTAATGCGCCATTTATCAACGCGGCGTATGTAGAAGAGCGTGGGCGCGATGAGGAGGCGTCAAGCGAGCTGAACGCGATGTTTCTGGGCGAAATAGCACGCACTAGTCAGACATTCATCTACGAAGGTGATAGTCTCAGCCGTACGCACCGCACCGACTTTGCACGCTGGGCACGTATGCATAATTACCAGCCGCTTTTTGTGTGGGTGCAAGTTGACGAGTCTACGTGCCGCCGCCGCGTGCTGAAAGCACAGACTATGACTGCCGAACAATTTGACAGCGCTATCAAGCGCTTCAGCGAGCCGCATATCCACGAAAAACCAATTGTCATCAGTGGTAAGCATACGTATGCCACGCAGGCGCGTACTGTTTTGAGTCGTCTGGGAAGCGAAAACCGCTCTGCTGCGCCCCCATCAGTGCAATCTGCCGAGCGTGTTGCGCAGCGTCCGATTCGCGTGCAATGATACGGGCTTCAATGTTTGTCAGGGAAACTTTTTCGGGCTACTGCAGCAATTTTTCTAGGCATTCTGTACATCTCGCATGTAACAAAAACCAGAGTAATATGCTACGGCGTATTTGTGTAATAACACTGGGGGCTGAGTATGTCGCGTAGCCCACAAACGATTCACGACTCCGAGTTCGGCGATATTATTGTGAAGCGCCGGACGGGGGCGCGCAGTGTGCGAATTCATTTGGGAACGGGTGGGCAGTTTACGGTATCGTGCGGGCGGTTGACGCCGCTCAAATTCATTCGTGAGTTTATTGACCAATCACGCGGCGAACTACGCCGTATGGCGGCGCGAACATCAATTGCCTCGCCGTATCAGCATGGGCAGATAATCGGCAGGCAACATCGTATTGCTGTTGTGCCGACGCAAATGGTAGAAAAGCCGAGTGCAGTGATTCGCGGACGGCATATTATCGTGAAGTTGCCGCCAGCGTACGCACTTGAAGACGGGGCTGTACAGCAGCAGATTCGCGATGCGGTCGGGCGTACGCTGCGTAAAGAAGCCAAGCAGCTATTGCCGCCGCTCCTCGCGAAACTTGCGGCGCAGTATAGTTTTCGCTACGCTCGCGTCCGTTTCAGTCATGCTGGTAGTCGGTGGGGAAGTTGTAGTAGCGCAGGCACAATTAGCCTCAACATTGCGCTGATGAAATTGCCGGACGAACTGATTCGTTACGTATTGATTCACGAGCTATGTCACACGCGCCATATGAATCATTCGACTGCATTCTGGCGTGAGGTGGAACGTTATGATCCGCACTACCGCACGCACCGCCAGCAGATCAAGCGCCACACGCCTGTATTGTAGCGCATAGTTGCGACTGGCGAGGGCAATAGCTAGAGAAGGATATGGTTATTAAAAATGGCGAGGTGTATCTGCTGGATTTGGAGGAGTATTATGTTTAATCTGCAAAGGAGTTCAAGATCTACGACAAAACACTTTTGGCAGCCAGTTCATGTGCGGCTTACAAAGAGCTCCAAAAAGCGTTATCATTGAAATCCGTTTCTAGTACATTCAACTTTTCATGCAAATTTGATAATGACCTAATACCAAGGCTATCCGCCAATAACCTGCAACTGCAAAACCTACACCCATACAGCACCTCAAGTATAGCTATCTGCCCTTTCTTAAGTGCTAAACGTTTATTGTTCATCTGCTTATCTATTTGCTTACTCATCTGCCCATCCATTCATTCACTAACTAACTTAATTTAATTTACTTAATTCTCTAAATTCTCTAAATTCTCTAAATTCTCTAAATTCTCTATACCTCTCTATAAGTAGTTCTTTAACAACTCCTATACTCCTAACTCCTAACTCCTATACTCCTAACTCCTAACTCTCCATAGCTCTTTAATGATATCCTCTATAACTCTATAACTCTATAACTCTATAACTCTATAACTCCCATAGTTTCATAATCCCATATAATTCTTCCTCATAATTCTTACCATATAATTCTCCTCTATATATTTATATATAAAAGAAGAGAAAAAAGAATAAAAGATAACAGAGGTAAAATAGATAAAAAATACCGGATATCGATATACGGTATTTTTAGGCTAAGAGAATGGCTAAAATTATTGGATGTTTATGGGTAAGAGCAAGGATAAAAGTAAGGGCAAGAGTGATAATGATTGGATATTTGTGAGTAAGAGCAATAGTGAGGGCAATGGTGATGATGGGTAGTGGTAGCACTACCCATCACCTACTCTGAAGCTTTAATGGCTATTCATTAGCTATTTATACCGAGCTTCGCTCGGTATATCTGCTAAACGAGACATACAGAGACATCTCCTTATAGAATTAGTTGCTACTATATCTAATTTTACTAGGGTGTTCCGTTTTAGTTTAATGTACCGAGAGTAAGCCCCTCTTGTGTACCCACCGATATCGTGCTATGATTTAAGGTGGTATGCACCCGTAGCTCAGCTGGATAGAGCGTTTGCTTGCGGAGCAAGAGGTCGTACGTTCGAATCGTATCGGGTGTACCACGGTGCCGTCACACAAACCCTGGATCCAAAGATTTGTTTACTGTAGTTTGCAGGATGACACTGGACTCCCATCCGTCATGGATGAGAGTTTTTAATGTCTTGATGAGACTGGTTCTGCCGTCTGGGGTAGTACTATAGATTCACGGAGCTGTCATTGGAGTGCTGCTCTATTAATACTTTAACCTAACCCAACCTCCCATAAAATTAGAGTGATATGTAAAACTAATCCTATAAAGAGATGCTTCGTATGTCTATTACATACCGAGCCTTGCTAATAATAAGAAATGTTAGTTAAATAATCCAGCTTTCAGAGACGAATTACTATTACCCATAATAGTGAACATGGCTCGCAAGAAAACTGTCTCTTTAAGGTACTTGCGGTGCAGAATATAGAGGCTTGAGTCCACTATGCTGTTTGCCGGAATAGCTATCCAACGGTATCCGGATGGTTTTCTCATTTCAGGGATGATCTGCCTGGCAGACGCTTTGCTTCTATAGAGTTTATCTCTAGGCAGATTAAACAGCTATTTTGCTAGACTCTAAAAGCAAACAAGACACATACTATCGCATCTAGAGCCATTGAAACAGACACCGGGCGCCTAATTTATGAGCAACGTATGATTTCTATGATGGACGAGAAGCCGTGAGACCGTACCTAAAGAGCCTATCTATTGTTAGCTAATATGCGCAAACTATATGGCCAGCGAATACTTAGCTCACCAGCTTGAAGGGCTATACAATGAATGAGCAAGAGCCAACCATTCTCGAGCTATTTGAAGACTCAATTACCTATTCTACGATTTAGGGTTGTTTTGGGTTAGGCGGCTGAACCGGACACACATACACAATATTTATCAAATTTCTCCTTATCTACTATACTATTTTTGTAATATGACAACAGCAGAGTTATCTAAAAGACAGCAGATTGTCCGCACCGTGGTCGGATCGCAAGAGCTTGAAGGTGCGCCCATGGACGTTCGGATGAGGCAAGCCCTTGAGGCATTCGCTCAAGGGAAACTTTCTATTGACGATTTGCTAGCGTTAGCACGCCAGATCGCTGAGAGTGGGGTGCTAGCCGCGCCGATTGACGGACTCTATAGCCTACGATCTCACAAATGATCCCTGCACTGACCCAGACACCGGAGTCATGCATAACCGACTTGGAATCACAACTGCTAACAAACTGGTTCGTGCTGAGAAAGCTACTGCCGCTGCCATGACCACAGCGATATTAGAGAATGTGGAGCCGAATAGTTGGAAACCTTCTCTACTAAGAGACCTTCACTACAAGCTGTTCGGACAGATCTACTCCTGAGCTGGAGAGTACAGGACAGCAGAGATCGGCAAAGGGACGTCGCACTTCGCTGCGGCCGAACACGTCACGACGCAAGTTGAGACGGTTCTGGACGCGTTGGAGCAAGAACGCCAACATTGGAATCCTCGTGCTGCAGCAGTACTTGACCGCCTTGCCCACTACTATTCAGAACTCAACGCCATTCACCCTTTTCGTGAGGGTAACGGACGTACAATCCGTCTGTTCTTGTCTTTGTTAACCAATCATTATGGCTGGTGGCTTGACTGGACTGTCATGACAGCTGAAGAGAACGTATAGGCCTGCGCGGTCGCGTTCTACGGTGACGAGACCGTGTTCCTCGGCACCAGACCCCGGACGGTCTGGTTCTTCAACCGCCTCAGCTTCCTTGAACGACCAGGCGCACCCACCACCAACAACCAGCTCGACCTAAAAGGAGGTAGCACCGTGACCACACAGTACCACGACCTCTACGGAGGACTCTTCAGCGGAATATGATGGGAGTGGGAGTGAGACTCTACTATTTGCCAGTGTATTGCCATCCAGAGAATCATGTGAGAGTATAGGAAATGAAATGAGCGAGCATGTTAATGATACCGAGAGTGAAGAAAATGAACACAGCGAGAAATCTCGGAGTATAGGTAGACAAATTGTTGATCTCATACAGGTGGGAGTTATGATTGCAACCATGAAGGGCACCAATCTCAAAAAGTTGAAGAAAAAGAATTCAGAATATTGGAAGCCGGGTGATCTACTGACACCATGGACGCAATTCGACCCGCACCCGACATATTCCCAAAAAGAAGCATACGAAGCATTTGAAGAACAGGCTCGTGATGCACTCGGAGACTCCGACGGAGGAATATACATATTCTAAGCTTTAGAGTATGGATTTGGTTTTTGTCACGTAAAATCTGAAATTAAGTTGAAAGCATTCGCTAGCTTTGAGAGGTTCTGATGGGGCACTTTAGCTCTTCGCTGATGGACTCAGTCAGGAAATATGGTCGTGCATACCAAAGGCTGTTTAAGCCTGAGGAGAACAGGTCTGCTTGGAGTCGACGCCATCGTTTGGATCTGACCCCCAGGAATTACCATAACTAACGCCACTATTTATAATGGTTCACACAGTTATGAGAGGGGTAAACGAACAAGTCGTGTCGGATGACAATGAAAAAAGTAGACGCGCTTCAAGTAGCTTTGTAAAAAAATTGGGTGCACAATTACTGTTGCTAATCTGCGATCGTCACAAAGAAGACCAACCTCAAGCTGAGCAGATAGTCCTCGGACCTAGACCTCATAGAGAGGATATGCATGCCGTAGGATTTCCTAATTGCCGTACAGTTGCTAGCGTAGTGGACTTGGGCGAGTATCCAGAGCCATTGGAATCGCGCCTAGTAGAGGAAAAACACCGACCGTGGATACAGCCTGCGATAGAATTAGAGCTAAAACTCATGGAGGGAAGAAGAAAGGAGCATGCCAGACTGGTTAGTCTTGGTGCTTTAGAAGAATAGGATTCAATTCCGTATTGGATATAGACAGTAGAGCGCGGTTGCGCCAGTCTATAGCGTGAAGCGAGCACTCGCCGACCAGAGTCCACCATCCTCAATGACGAAAGTGTACGCACCAGCGGGCATAGAACCCGAAGTGTCAGCAATCTTGCGCTGGAGCTCCGCAGCCGAACGTGGCCGCCAGTACGGTGGCTCCCACTGAGCCAGCTCACGCCAGTTTGCACAGGCCTCCACAATGAATGGGATGTGCTCGGGTGCAAGTGCATGGATGCGTGGGCTATCCATCTCTACTCAACCTTTCGCCTCGCAATAGTCTTGATGAGGATCATACTACCCCATAGGCTGACACAGTCTCAAGCAACGAACGTAAGAGTCTTGGGAAGAGTGATACGCCTTTCTTGTTCTCTGAGGAGCGGAGAGCTGTTCACGGCACAGTGGAAAATAACTCTGACTTACGAGCATGGAAGCCAGGAATGCTTTCATAAATAAATCAAGCCTAGTTCTTGTCCCGCCTTCCAGTCTGTGATTAAATATAACCATGACGAACGAGGATCTATCCAAGCAAGTACAAAATCTAGCTGACATTGTAGCAACGTTAGCTGAAACAATGAATGCTAAGTTTGATCAAATCGACACCCAACTCTCCAACATTCGCAAAGACCATAAAAACCTCACGGATATCGTGAAAGACATGGAATTACGTATTGATAAACGCTTTGCTGAGGTTGACGAACAGTTTGCTAAAGTCAATGAGCGTTTCGTTAAAGTTGACGAACACTTTGCTAAATTAGAAACTGGGCAGACTGTCATCCGCACCAATATAGCAGATCTCCGTCATGATATCTTCATTGAAGAAGGCTCGCGTGAACAAGTAGATAATACAATCTTCGAAGAACAGAAACAAAACTACGAATCACTTGATAAGCGTCTCCGCCTGCTTGAAACTAAGTTCCATGACTTAGCACAGAAGACGGCAACAATAGCCTAAGTATGCGACTCCTGCTCTACGCGGATACCTTGCAACAAACAAGCAAACATTTCTATTGCAGAGCAGTCTCATCGTTGCATGATGAGGCTGTTTTAGTAAAGATAATCTCACCACTAGACACTAGGTTACCACTAACTGCCCGCCGATCTACATCAATCTGTGCGGCAATCTCTCGGTTGGACAATCCATCCTTCACGTTTGAACGGAGGTACACTATGATAAAAAACTTACGACTGCAAATACTCTTTAATCTGTCCCTTCGCCCGCTCTACTGACGTGCTGTCAGGAATCATCACATACAGCGGCATTGCACCCATGCTATATGTTTGGCGGGTCGCGCCTACTCCATCAACGCTCATTGACTCGACTTTCCAGCCCTTAAAATCATTGAGCTGCATTTTTATCAACGATGCGATCGTCTCCTGACTCATGTTCGTTTGTAACGAGCTTTGTAATGTCGATAAAATCGCGTTATATCGTGTCAGGTTGCGCGGCTCGCTCATCTTCGCGACGATCGCCTCAATTACCTTCTGCTGATTACGTCCCCGCTGCCGATCGCCGTCGCTAAAGCTATAACGCTCGCGTGCAAACTCAAGCGTTCGCTTGCTATCAAGCGTATTCTTACCCACTTGGAATGAATGAAACGCATAATCAGAATCAACCGTAATATCGCCTACGACATCAACCATCTTTACAAGCGACGTAAAGTTCAATCGTACATAGTACGGAATCTCAACACCATACAAATCACCAAGCGTTTGCCGCGACATGTCAATACCGTAAATGCCCGCATGCGTTAGCTTATCTGGTATACCCGCCACACCATGCAGCTGTACATAATAATCTCTCGGCGTATTTACGAGCAGCATCGTCCGCTTCGCCGGGTTTATCACCGCCAGCATATTCACATCGCTCCGTGACACCTCGCCCACATCGCCATACGTATCAATACCGCTGACATACAGCACGAACGGCTTTGTCACGTCAGTTTTCGGTGCAGCTTGGCGATTATCATCCCGCACTTTATAGGTTGCAAGCGTTGCCACGCTATCATAAAATTCACGGTAATTTTCTTGCAATACGCCCATATTCGCCGTCCGGATTGACGCCAATTCAACCGCACCAGCGTTAAGTTGCTCCGTCAACACCATTAGGCTATCGTAGCTGCTCTGCACCGCTGGCGTTACGTCAGCAAGCGCTTTTGCCGTTTTATCGTGCAGCGTATCCGCCCCAACCATACCGACCGACCGGGCAGAATCAAGCGCTACACCGCGATCTTTCTTCGTAATAACCGTATATTCTACATAGGCAACCTGTGGCGGCTGTACGGCACTCAAAAATGAGTTCACCGAGTGTCCACTGTTATATACGGCAACATTAGCAGCAATCATCAACACGCCAGCTATCACGAGCAGCACACCCCGCCACATCGTTTTCGGCTGGCGATATACTAGCCACCACAGCACAACGCCCGCTATAACCACGTACAATGGCACGACGATATATAAATACTTATCAGGGATTATACCCATCGCAAACAGGTTAATACCCGCAGGAATCGCCGTCACGACAATGCCCACACCAACTAACCGCTGTAACCATGCAAACAGCGATGCTCTTTGTTCTCTACTCACTTTCACTGCTAAATTCTATCACATTTTTGATTTTTATGCAACTTATAGATAAACATACATCCGCCAGCAATAACTATCGCACCGATGCATGCCGCCACAGTATCAAGCAGCACATCACTCACCTGCCCACTTCGCCCACCAACAAGTGACTGATGAGTTTCATCGGTCGCTGCATATGCACACGCAATACCAACCGCCCATAGTACAACGCTGCGCCAACGTATACGATACGTACGTACCAGCAGAGTTAGCAGTATTCCCAACACGAAGTACAAAAACACATGCGCCGCTTTGCGCACTATCATCTCGGGAATCGATATATTCGTTATGTGCCGTATACTCTGAACGACACGCTCGCTCTGTCCGCTTGATACTTCATGTCCAGCACTCGAAAACCAAAAAATTAACGCCATCCATAGAATAACAGCGATAAACAGGACTAATCTTGACCTTTTATGAGTAGCTGGGTGCATCAATTTTTTTATTATAACATGTCCTGATACATTAACCTAACCTAAGCCCATTCTGGGGTACTCTAAACTAAAACGGAACATCCCATATACTTAGAGATGTAAAGCAACTAAGTACAGAAAGGACGCTCCGTATGTCTAACATACCAAACTTTGCCAGCAATAAGAAGTGCTGGTTAGTTAATAACCTAGTCTTTAGTGAGAAGATATAGGTATAGATATAATACGCTACAAGAGAACTATCTACTTAGGTATCAGGTGGATAACGTATACTAACTCTATCAACTACAAGACTTATGTAAAGAATGGATGGCTAGGAGCCAACCATTCTGAACTATTTAAAGACCCGCTAGCATACCTACGGCTTATGCTTGTTCCAGGTTGGTTACTGAACCTCTGGTACCAAAAAGTATCCACACATCACAAGTATAGTCTTCGTAACATTCCGAATTACCCATCAATATCACTTACTTTTACGGAAATATTTCAACAGCAAAGCAATATCTCTATTCATATACATACAATACGGTATCAATACCAGCACTGCAGCCACATGTAGACCGACATTATCCATGCGCACACAGTAGAATATAAGTGAAGCAACTAAACCTATTGACAATAACACCAGTGTTTTTACGTTAACGACTAGACGGACTCCTCTTCTATTAATATCTATATACCTATAGATAGATAGTGAAATATATGCCGCGCAGGCAGATATTGCAGTTGACCATAGTCCAATACGTCCTATAAGCAAACTTGTTCCCGCTATACTAACAGCGGCAGCGAACACCGTTGTATACATAACTTGTTTAGTTAGCTTCAATGCTACATATATGGCTCCTATCATGCGCACCGTTACGTCAAAAAGAAACCCAATCATTAGAACGGGTATGTAATAGTATGCGTCTTTGAATGATTTGTCTACAAGCATAGAAAACACTAAAGGAAGCACTGCCAACAAGCATATATTAGCAGATCCAAAAAAAGTAATAGCTGCGTTAAACACTTTTGAAAAAAACTCATCTCTATCTTTAGATTTGATATGGAGCGCAGCAGACTCTGTCCAAGTTAGATTAAATACCTCATAAAAACCACTAAACAGAGATGTGAATTTACCAGCAACAGCATAAATACCGTTAGCTGCTACTCCCAGGCTATTTGCCACAACAACCTTACTACCAGCTAACACTGCCCAGCCCGACAATCCATTTGGTATCATTGGCGCAGAAAAGCCCAGCATCTCCCGAACTAACTGCATATCAGGTTTGCGAAGCATATATTGCAATAGCCTTGCTTTCAGTAGCAAAAATACCGCACTAGTTCCTGCGCCCACTAGCATACCAATAAGCGCACCTGCCACACCTAAGCTAGTAAATACTACTAAGATTCCACCAATCAAAGAAGACAACACGCCATTCACGATTCCAGCTATAGCAAAATCTCTCACCCTACCCATGCCTCTAGCTGCCTGCATTATAATACCTTGAAATATAGTTGCAACGATATAAAGATATGTCAACCATGGACTGTCTATATTGATGAATGAAAACAAAATAAAAAACAAAACAGAGTACAAGCCAACGCCAATGCATACCATAAACATAACACTACTGACGACCCTAGAGATATCTTCTTTCTTACCTCTAATGTCAATTAACCATCTAAACAGAGCAAGCTCTAGCCTAAGAGTAGCCAAAGGTGCTACTAGGGAACTATACACAATAACTAAGTCAATAAAACCATACTCTTCAGACGTCAAATACTTGGTATAGAATGGCAGAACTAGAAACATCGCCAAAGCAGAACTAGCTTTACCTAACCCTACAATGAGCGTGTTTACAGCCAGCTGCTTGCCTTTAGACATACAATCCTTTACTCTGCATTATCTTATTACGTAACTTCGTTGATGATATGTGCTTTGTATATTCAAGATAGCACACTTCTGAGCCTTTTCTAGACAGAGATTCCTCTAGTTTTATCCATTTTGGTTCCGTTTCATGATCGTCTCCTACGAATATACTATCGTATTTATACATATTATACGCCTCCATTTTATCCGGATCAGTCACTAGAACAACTTCGTCCACACATCTTAGTGCTCTGATAATTTCCATTCGCTCGTCTTGAGGTATGATAGGGTATTTTTTTTTATAAGAGAACATAGCTTCATCAGAGTTCACCCCGACAATCAAATAATCGCATGCGCTCTTTGCACGACGTAATAAGTTCACGTGTCCAATATGAAATAAGTCGTAACAGCCAGCTGTATACCCAACCCTTAATCCATTACGCTTAGCAATATAATATTTATATGAATGATTGAGGTCTAACAAGCCATCGCCATGGCTTGGCTCACGCTCATGCTTTGGGGGCAGGGTCATATAATTCGGATATAAACTGGTCAGATAACTATCATATCCTTTTGGCAATAGTATCGTTGTAGATTCAAAAGGCATAGATATAGTCTCCGCGAAATCTTCTTTTTTATATCTTACCGTAGACTGCATGCCGTGGTGAGATGTAAATAGCCACGTTCGAGCAAGAAACCCAACTGAATCATCGTAAAAATCATATTTTGAAGCTATTTTTACGAATTTACGTTTTAGTGATTCTATGTTCGTATAAAACGTCGCCAATCGCATCATTTTTTTTAGAAATGCTTTTATAAAAGTTGAGTCTTTTTTACCTGGCGCATAAACCTTCGACCATACAGCATAATAAATAAATCTTAATTTTGCCGTATGCAGTTTATATAAAAATTTATTTGATGGAGCTCCATCCAACGGAAATATATCGATAAATACGCCATTCCAACTATCGGGATTTTTTTTATTTAGTCTTTCTACGTCTGTCGTGGTTTCATCGCTAAGTTTACCAAAAAATAGGCTTGTTTTAGTGTTGTCGAGATGGTCAATAAACCTAAATCTGCCGTTTTGAAATTTATACTTGGCTATTTTGCAAAATTTCTCATAATCTCGCCTCGGCATAGCAACATCCAAATCGTCATCCCAAGGTATAAACCCTTTATGTCTCACCGCGCCTATAGCCGTACCACCAATTGCGAAGTAGCGAAGATTATTCTCTTTACACACCTCTGCAAACTCTTTATACACAGGTAAGATAGCTCTCTGTATGTCTTTGATTTGACTATTAGTCATTTTTTTACCCATTTATCACCTCCCGTTTTTAACCTTCTTACTATATTCTTTATCGTTTTGCGAAAACCGCTAGGCATAAACCTAAGTACCGAGTAAAAAATTCTACTAGACTTAGGCTGCCAAGAAGCATCGTACCAATGAATAGATCTAGTATTATCTGTTATAGTTAGTTTACCGGTCGCAAACTCTTTGGGACTAAAGTACTCTGACGGATAAATAGTTATGTCTCCAACCTTCTGTTTATCATCCGTCTCCACTAATCCATATCTTTTTAATATTTTAGTCACTCTCACAACCACTGTCGAAAGATTCTGATTGCCTTTTCCATCTATAAAAAAGTCTTCTTCGTATGTATCAAGAATTTCTTTAAATATGCTATTACCTTTTTCACACGCCATTCCTAATCCGGAAGCAACCATATACAGCCCATCTTCTCCCTTCTCCCTGCCTAAAAAAGCGCCTTTATTTAATATATCGTCAAATGGTGCTATAACCTCAACGTCTGTATCAAAATAAACACCCCCGTACCTATAAAGTACCCACGTTCGAGCATAGTCTGACACAAAAGCATATTTTCCTGCAGCATATGCCTGCCTTGTATATCGCGTCATATTGACATCAAAATTTGACTCGTCCCACCTTTTTATACTATATTCAGGAAAATATTTCTTCCACGACTCTATACAACGTTCAGCCAATTCCGGCAAAGGCTTACCTCCAAACCAAAAATAGTGTATAGTCTTTGGTATTTTACTCATAATTGCACCTCCTTCAATTCCATTCTTTGCAATTTACTCTCTATGATTGACTTGAGCAAGAATATAAACACAAAACTAAATAAATACATTCTCTCGACCATAGTAAGTAAGCATATTACTACAACGTAAGAAAGTATTACGGGACTTCTTATACTTTTAGATCCTAAGTAGAATATATATACAAACATCAAATACACTATAATTCCACACTGAACCATCAAGAATAACGGCATATTATCAAGCGATTGCTTGTCTTCAGATCCGTCATAAGGCGCTATCTTTGTCTTAGAATACACATCGTTACTTCCATACAGATTAATGTACGACTTATTTTCTATTCGCAAGTTCCATGTGTAAGGTCGGGTTGTCAGTATATCATTGACTGGGTTAGGGAGCTTATCAACAGGACCAAACATTATCGCAATTATAAATGTTATTATAGTGACCGCAATAAACGTACAGGACACTACTCTATGCCCCATTTGTGTAATAACTGTTTTCTTATGAGAATTATATGCTAGCGCAATAGCAAAAATCCCCACCACTAGACCTGTCGTTGATCCCGTAATATAACTAAGCAAAATGGAGACAGCTAGCAATACAGCAGTAGCTATTCGTGCCTCCGCTCTAGTTTTGCATAGAAAAATAGTCAAAACTGATACAGTAATAAATATCATCATAACCCCATTAGGGTTAGACATCCCTAGTGAAGATACTAATGACTGATTAGCATTATCATTTCCCAATAAAGGCTTGCTGACATAATCTCCTCCTACCATACCAGCAATTGACATACCAGTAGAAAACAACAACATTAAGGATAACGATGTTACTATTATTTTAGATATTAACCTATCCGATGCACCCACTGCAGACACTCCTATTAGCATCGGCATCACTATAGATATACTATTTAAAGCTATCGCCAAAAACCCAATTATCAACAGCCATAGAACTATCTGCCACCCGTATTTCCTGTATATATCTATGTTATGGATCATAGATGCGCCTATAGTCAACAACATGAATAAAAGAACAATAACAGATAAGCCTTGAAATAGAATAGGACTCCAGCCATCAGTCTTCCTTGCAGCATCACTCCAGCCAACAAGAAATATATAAATACAATATAGCCCTACCGATAAATATTTTCTTAGATCATTCATAGTCACTATAGCTAAGTTTTTCCTATAAGCCGTCGTATCGTCGGCATCATGTTCTTTGTCACTCTGAATAATTCTGGGAACTCAACAAAACTGAACCCTATAACCTTTCGTACTATATTCAAATCATGGGACGCTTCTATGTATTTAGTTTTGATTCTTTTAAATTCCATTGAGTTATCCATATTAGACAGTGCCATCTTATTTATTACACTTAGATATCTCATTGCCTTATGTTTGTTTATGAACGATCGACTTACGTTTATGTCATTTACATGAATGAACTCTTCAAGTTCGTCATGATATTGTTCTACAGAATTGTAATACTTATACGAGTATTTTGATGTCATAATGCTACTATCATTCTTCCTATAAAAATACAGTGATTTGTTTATACATCTTATACTGCGCGCGAAATACACCAATTTATACATAATAGCTGTATCTTCATGCAATCTGCCTACTGGAAACTCAATACAATTCTCAAAGAATAAAGACGTGCGATATAATTTGCCCCATGCCGTTGGCGATATACTCTTAAACTTTAATAAGCTATGAAATGCACACTCTCCTGACATACACATGATAGAGCCACTACCCAAGCCAATTTTTGATTCATCTCGCGTATTATTACACTGAGAAATGTCGGTGTTATCATCCATCGCGTTTACTAAACTGGCCACAAAACGGCTATCTATATAATCATCACTATCTATAAATGTAATAAATTCCCCTTTTGCAGCCCTCAACCCAACGTTGCGCGCATCAGACAGCCCTCCGTTACTTTTATGAATAACAACGGCTCTCTTGTCTGTAGCAGTAATCTTGTCCGCTAATAATCCAGACCTATCGGTTGAACCGTCATCTATTAATATTATTTCTATATTACGGTATGTTTGGCAGACTATTGACTGGAAGCATTCTTCAATATAATCTTCTACATTATACACAGGCACAACAACGGTCACTAGCGAAGGTTTCCCAGTAGTTTTTACCATATTCATTAATTACAACCCTCACTGTATCCACTCATGGATACTACTTTACACGCTGTTATTAATATGCACTTCACATCAAACACAAAGCTCAGGTGTTTGGCGTAGAAGCCATCCAGTCTCGCCTTTTCTTTCGGAGCGACTCCGTCGCGACCGTTTATTTGCGCCCAACCAGTTATTCCTGGTTTCACTGTCGTTGCACCATACTTTGTGCGTAAGCTAAGGAGCTGCTTTTCTGTCAGGACGACAGGCCGCGGACCAACAATGCTCATATCACCTTTAATAACATTGAGTAATTGGGGCAATTCGTCAATAGAGAGCTTACGTAAAACCTTACCAGGCCGTGTAATATATGCGTCAGCGTTCTTAAAATCATTGGTCGGCATATCACTTGGCGCAGTTTGTGCCATAGAGCGAAACTTATAGACGATAAATGGCACGTTTCCTCGACCTGCGCGCGGTTGACGAAACAATATCGAACCTTTTGAGTCAAGTTTTATCCACATTGCCGCGCCGATCATCAACGGAGACAATATGACAAGCGCTGGTAGTGCAATGATAATGTCAAATACTCGTTTTCCAAAACGTACATACATAGCGTAAACTGCCCTTCTATCTTATTCTTTTTCGTATGCTCCACCGGTATAAAAATGTGAAATCATGGTGCAATGAGTGTCTTCTGTCGCTGTATCAATTTTCAGCTCATCGTCTAGCCGATCTTTCGGTTGTGCCAGTTCATTACCGTGCGGGACATGCGAATCATCCGCCCTTACCGCCTTCGACTGCGAGTGGCGGTAATCATAGGCAAAGAACAGTCCAATAATCGCGAGTATAAACCCAGTGGCAGTAGCAAGTCCAATTTGAGCCATAGGACTCACGTTTGACGGCAATTTTGGCGTACTAGCAGCATCAACCGTATTAATTTTGATACCACTATTACCATATAGTTCTTTAGCTTCATTGCGGAATGATTCGATCGCACCTTCAAGCAGCGCTTTACTCTGCTTTGCGTTTGGCGTCTTTATTGATACCTTTATTATATCCGTGTTTTTAGTGCCTTGTGCCGATACGCTCGATACGAGCGTATCATACCCTTTATCGTATCCTTGGTCAGCAATAACCGGCTCAAGTACGCGGCGCGATTTAAACAGCTCAACGTAGTTATTGAGAGCCACCGATTCTTGATTCGCTGCCGTACGATTCGTTCCCACTAATAGCAGTGTCGCTTTACTTTCATACTGCGGCGTCTGAATGTAGTATGTATATGCGATACCGACGATTCCGCCGATCATGACGAAAATCGCTATCGTTAGCCATTTTTTAATATAAAACCTCAATAGGTCGTACAAATTTATCTCTTCCACGGTCACTTCCTCTTACGTTATTCTCTTTGACTATATCACAATATACACTCTTTGTAAATACCCACTTAATTATTGTGCAAAATCGTCAAAGCTTATTGAAAACATCCTTCTATTAGTGCTACTATAAAACTACTTACTTTATATAAAAGTTAAGTGGGGTATAAGGAAAAAACGATGCGAAAGTTTCGATTGAATCAGCGTCGGGTGGCTATAATATGCGCTGTCATATTGGTGGGATTATCAACAGTAACAGTGTTGCGTCAAAAAGGCGTTTTGTTTGACGCTAAACAAAACGATAGCGCTAACACACATGTCGAGCCGGCAAAGAAAACCAATACTGCTGCGCCGCAACCAAAGCAAAAGGTAGAGCCGGCTACCGACAAGACACAGAATTCGCCTGCACCGCAAGCGAAGCCGGAAGCGTCCGCCATGCCAGCAAGCGAGAAAAAAACAGACGAGCCACAGCTAAAGCAGCCTAAGCAAACAATAGAAACGAAGCAGCCAGCTGCAAGCACAACCGCACCAACAGCTGAACAGAAGCAAGCGGAGCAAGCAGACGTTAAAAAATCGGCAGAAAAAACGTCAGAAAAGACAGCCGATACGGGCGCAGCTAAAGAATCAAGTGACGCATTCACGTATACAGCAAGTGCAGGCAGTTCGTACACGTTATTTGCACGCGAGGCTGTCTCGTCCGTTGTTGCCAACCAGCAACTTCAGGCTAGCACCACACAAACACTGCAGGCTGAGGTAGAGCTGACCAATAATGCTGGCTCGCCTCTATTAGACATCGGACAGGCTGTCACAATTTCTCGCGCAGACGTTATCGCAGCATTACAACATACTGGCGTAAAAGCAGCCACGCAAAACGCTAGTACAGATTCAGCGACACAATCGCATGAATCTGACAAGTCTAAAGAGAATACACCAGCAAAAAACACGCAGCAAACACAAGCTACAACAACGAGCGTTGACTATAGCGCAACCGCGAGCCCTGGCGACTCGTACACACTTCACGCTCGTACCGCTATCGCAAAATATTTGCAGGAAAACAAACGAACGTTATCACCCGAGCAACGCGTTGCTGCTGAATCGTACGTGACTGTCGCAGCTGGTTCGCCTTCGCTTGAGATTGGACAAACCGTCACCATTACCACAAAAACGATCGCAGACGCTGTCTCTCGAGCGAGCTCGCTCTCTACGGACGAGCAAGCAGCATGGGCTCAGTGGGCAACCTCGTAAGAAGTCATCACTGCCATTAGCACCAACCCTATTCACGATATACCGTCGGCTAGATAGAGACAATCATCTAGCCGATTTATTTAGATTAATCAAAGGAGTAAACACTTTAGCGAAGAGCGTACCGCCCTACTGGCTGGCTCTACATCTTTATCCCTATCCAGTACTGCATTGCTACTTAGCAAGTTCTATAATGTCGTCGAACGTCCACCGCAATGAAGTAGCGTGTATCTGACCAATCAACAGTACGCTATTTACTCGTCCGATAAATTCATAACATAGCCACAACAAAACGATATAATTGCCTTAACGCCGCTTAATGGCGACTTGATTTCTATAGTCCCTTTTCTTTTTTTCAATTCGTAATACCAAAGTCGCGCAATTGCTGCGCCGCTGCGACGTCGTAATCGGCGATTCTCGTCCGTCGTAGTTTCTGGCAATATGCACCCGTCCCTAGTGCTACACCGATATCAACCGCCAGACTGCGAATATACGTGCCGCTTGATACGTGCGCGCGAACTTTAAGCTCTGGGTAGCTGTACGACAGCAGCTCAAGTGCATAAATCTGTACAGTTCGTTCAGGGATTTCAACTTCCTTGCCATCGCGGGCGAGTTTATAAGCCCGCTGACCATTAATTTTGATTGCGCTAAAGATCGGCGGACGTTGCTTGATTTCGCCGGTAAATTGTGCGAGTACCGTTTGAACCTGCATGAGAGACGGCGTGGCGGTTTTTTTGACGGAATAATCTGAGGCTTGGGAAAACTCGTCCGTCTGGCGTGTAGTTGGTTTAGAGGAAATCTCATCCGCATCATACGCCGAAATTTCTCCTTCTGGATCGCCTGTTATGCTTATTTGCCCAAGCCTTATTGTTGCTTTGTACACTTTATCAAGTTTTGTATAGCGCATAGCATCTTTGCACGCCTTACCTGTCACGATGATCATTAAACCTGTCGCAAACGGGTCGAGCGTGCCTGTATGCCCGACTTTTACTTTTTTACCCGCCCGCTCTGACAACACCCGCCGCAAGCGCGCTACCACGCCGAAACTTGTTATACCAGCCGGTTTGTCAATCAAGATAATACCATCGTGCATGCTACTAGTATACTATAGTTGCTATATTGTAAAATATGATATTATAAGCTTGTTCCTTAACAACGCCTATCCGGAAGGGAAGATATCATGACTCCCATGGTCATTGCTATCGCTATCACCGTCATCACCGCCGCAATCATCATTGCCTTTTGGGTAACGATGTTCCGTACTTTTCGGCGGAGCTCGCACATCATGCTTTTTATTTGGTGCGCAATCCTGAGCGCAGCCCTGTACGGCTGCACCAACCTTATTTCCCTGAGGCTGACTGCGCCCACTGTAGCGCAGTCGCTAGTAGCATCAGGCATCAAACCCAGACAGAGCTATCCTCTGTCCGTCGGAACCGATAGCAACGACAACCAGCTAGTCTGGGCTGTCCTTGACTCATCGTCCTATGATGGACGCACTGTGAACATGAATCTCCATGTGCGTCAGGGTGACAACGTCCTCACCTGCACTATCCCAGTGCAGCGTCAGAGCATTGACCGCGACGCCGACATTACACCTGGCACTTCATCGGTCACGTTCTTAATCTATAAGGACGCCCCGAGCGGAGTCAAGATGCGTCACTTTGCTGGCATATTCTATGACCAAGCAACTGATTACGGCGGGTGTGTCGGTCTCGTTCTAGCTATCACCGGACCGGACGTTCACCCGGTTCTCACACTGAGCGCGCAGGATCGTGCTCGGTTTGAGAACGGACGCTCGTCCTGAACCCCTTCTCCATCGTTAAGGAACCCCGCCACGGCCAGTGGCGGGGTCTTTCCTTTGAAAACCTTTGCCTTTATTGCCCAGGAATCCGGAACTGCGCTGGGTCGGCAGGCACCGATGGCGCAGCTGCAGGCTGTGCTGCTTGCTGCGGAAGCGGCGGCAACGCAGTCTCAAGCGTATCCGGCACGGCGGCACCAGACGTGCTATCATTCGTCGACGGGAGCGGCGGCAATGTCGAAAAGTCCGGCATCGGCGGCAATGGCGGTGGTGGCGGTAATGTCCCATCTGCCACCGGCGCTGCGCTTAGCGCACCCGAAAATGCCGCATCAACAGCAGCGCGTGCATCATCCTGCGTAGACTGCGGCTCAGCCGCACTTGGCGCAATAGGCGCAGGCGGCTGCATCGCTGCCGCGTGACCCGTTGGCGCCGTCATAGCGCCCTGCGCAAGGACATCAGGCACTGATGGTTCAGCGTCAGCGTGCGCTATTACGGCATTAAGCGGCGCCTGCGTATTTGGCGCATCGGACGCATATTTACTTTTGCCGTCGTGGCTCAAAATTACTTTGTTGCGGTCATCTTCGGCTGCGCGGCGCGCATCTTCAGCAGCTTGTTCAGTCGTCGCATTGAGCGTGCCACCAAGTGTCGGTTCAACAACCTCAGGTAATTGTGTTTTTGGTGCCTCAATTTTCTCTTGGATAACCGGTTGCGCCGCAGCCTCGTCAAGTGTTTCGTTCGCGCGTGCAATATCGCGCTGTATGTCTTCAACTGATGGCGCAGCGGACTTATTAGCAGGCGCAACTGCCGGCATCGCAGCCGCTAGCTGTTCAGCAAGCTTTTCTTCCGCTGCTATCGTATCTTTTTTATTTAACTCGGCGGATTGCTGTGTATGCTTAGCAAGAACTGCTTCAGCAGCGCTTAAGGCTGCTTGGCTATTTTTCTCATTGATCGCCCGCTTCACTTCGTCAACATCGCCCGCTGGCTCATGCGAAATCGCGAGCGTCCCGACGCCGGATTCTTGCGCAGCTTTTTGCGACGTCTTTGTTTTGCTGCCAGTTGCCATCTCCGAAACGCGCACCGATTCGCCTTCCTGCGCGTCTTTGCTGCGCGGAGCAGTCTCATCAGCCTGAGCTTTTTTCTCGCCTTCTTCTAATTTAGTTGCGATCAGCTGCTGGTTTGCGCCCGCCCCCATCAGCGATGCGGCAATTCGCATTACTGCCGAACTGGTTTTACTGTTGCTAAATCGTTCCGTCGCCGCCACGATACCTGTCAGAAACGCCGTCGCAATTTGCTCGTCAATCATTTTCTTGTTCTCGCCAACTAGCGCGTCAGCGAGCGCGTACAGTAGCTCACTGTAGCCACTTGCGCGCGGGTTGCTCCATTCAATCCCACCCAGGTGCGACGGCTCATCTAGCGAAATCGATGTTACGACAGCGTCGTGCAAAATCCGTCCGTGGCTCTCAAGTGCATGGTCTAAATCTGCTGTACTGCGTACGCCAATCGCCAACACCGCTTCAACGTTATAATCGCCTTGGCTAAAATCCAAATCCTTTTCGTTAATCGTTGTGCGATACGGTGTAATAAAAATCTTAACCATATCGTCGACGACTTTATAACGCAAGTGGTCGGCTTTTTCTTTATCAAGAGCAATGATAAAGTCCCGCAAACTGTCGACGGTACCTTCAAACGTTTTTTCAGGCTGCAAGAACTCTAACGCCGGTGGCACATGACCGCTGAATACTGCCGTTGCGTGTTTATCAAGTTTATTCAACAGCAGCGTGATACCGAGCGCTGCACTGAGCTCGTCGACTGTCGGATTTGTGTTGACCGTCACAAGAATATTGCTGTTCTCTTCCAGCTTTTCGACGATCTGTGTGAGCGCATCTGCCATATGTTTCCTATTTTTTATGTTTTATACGGTTATTCACGTGTCACTATACCATAAGTAGTTTGTAATAGTCAAGTGGCTGCCGCCACTTTACAAACAGAGGTACTTGCGATATAATCTAACATTGATCGTAAATAGCAAGCAACAACAGAGGTAAAGGAGTCCTATGCCACTCATCAAATCAGCCATTAAACGCATGAAACAGACCGCTAAACGCCGCGAACGTAATCTCGCTATAAAGCGCGACGTTAAACTGGCAACTAAAGCGTTTCTCGCTAATCCAAGTGCTGAAAGTTTGAGTAAAGCACAGAGTGAACTAGATACCGCTGTCAAAAAAGGTTTGCTGAAAAAAGGTACTGTGAGTCGCCGCAAAGCCGCACTCGTTAAGGTTGCGAAAGCTGCCGGCGTTAAGCCTACTGCAAAAAAGACGACAAAGACAGCGCCTGTCGCCAAACCAACCGCAAAGAAACCTGCAGCAAAAGCAAAAACGACTACAAAGACAGCATCTACCAAACCAGCTGCAAAGAAGACAAAAAAAGCTGACGCGAAGAAATAACATAGCATTCAACCACAGCATCAACGACAACTCGCCCGGAGAGACTACTCATTTCTCTCCGGGCGAGTTTCGTGTGGAAACACCAAGCGCAAACCGGTCAATAATATCCCACGGTGCTATTGTCAGCGTCTTTGATTGATAGTCCAATTCTGCTGCAAGCTGTGTTAGTTCGCGCACGCTTGCCATAGTGAAATACGGCATGAGCGCCTGTAATTTCTTGACGACAAACGGATGAATCGCTAAGTCGCTCGCAATGCGCGTAGACGAAACACCCTCTGTTGTCATTACTGCCGCAAATTGCGCCCATTGCGCCCATAATAGCGCCATCACCTTGTACGGATCGTCAGCTGCGCGCAATTCACCAAGCGCTTTTTGCACCGCCCGTACATCACGCCGCGCTGCTAATTCCAATATGTCAAACACCGAGAATTCCCGCGCTGGCGGTAACACTGTTGCAATAACCTCATCCGTTACCGCATCAACGTTTGCAAGCGCTCTTACGGCGTGCGCCAACTGTAATTGGTCAACTTCCGCTATCCGCGATGTTTCGTTCGGTACAAGCGCCCGTGAAACCATATTGGCTGCTTGCGCCCGCGAGATCTCTACACTCTGCGCATGCGCTACGTCCCGCAGCCACGTTTCTGCCGCTGAGTGCGTACGCTCCGTTAGCGGATCGGCAGCGATGACTTCACCCGCGCGCGCAAGTGTTTTGTATGCCTTTGTGCGTTTATCGGGCTTTGCTTCAACCAGCACAAGTGTCGTATCAGCACTAACATCACACGCCCAGTCTCCAAGCTTCGCCCACAACTCCTTGCGCTCCGATAGCTGCCTTAGTACAACGAGCCGCGTTTCGTGAAATAAACTCGTTCCGCGCACAATATCCGCCAAGCTGTTTAGATTAAGCCGATCTGTGTCAATCGTCTCCGCGCGCACGCCAAGCCGCTTCGCAAGCGCCGCGATCTCTTGTCGCACGCGGTATTCATTTGTACCCGTTATCAGATAAATCACTGCTTTATTATACCGCCGCTGCACCTCGTTCGTACAGCGCACTAGTTAAGCCGCTAAACGATTAAATCATCCTTCTTCACCGCTTATTCACTCTAACGGAAGCACTTGGCATATTGGGCATATATGCGTGCCGCGCCCTGCGACGCGAATTTTTTGGATAGTAAGGTCAGGATGGCGTCGGCAAGGTTGGTTCTCGCGACGAAAAACATGCGCGAATTGCAAATAGTTGCCCCTATTCCCTTCGGCATCAACATAATTTTTATCGGTACTGCCGCCCATTTCAATACCAAGTGCCAGAACGTTTTTGATGTGCGTAAGCAGTGCTGCAAGCTGTCTATCGTTCAGCATGCGTACTCGTGTCGCAGGATGAATACGCGTCAGCCACAATGATTCGTCGGCGTAAATATTACCGACGCCAGCAATAACCGACTGGTCAAGAATTGCGGCTTTAACGGTTGTGTTATTGCGACGTCGAATGCGTGGAATAAATACCGCAGAGCTACAGGAATCATCAAGCGGCTCCGGACCAACGCGGCGCATAAACGGTATATCCGGCACCTCTGCCGTCGGGTATAGCTTCATCCAGCCGAATTTGCGCAAATCATTAAAGAATAACCGCGAGCTATCGGTAAAATCAATGCTAACGCGCGTATGACGATCAGGCAGCTCGTGGATCAAACTATCTGTCGGATGACCACCGCCCCAGCGTTCTGCGCCGACAAACACTAACTGCCCTGTCATTTTTAGATGAACGACAAGCGTATACCGTGTATCTAGGTCAATGAGCAAAACTTTTGCACGCCGCCGTACCGCTGTGATATGAGCCCCGTACAGAAAGTGCGCGACCGCTGTTGAATCGTTCGGGAGACTTTTCGGCGAGCCATAATGACGCGCCCGCGCGATCGTCTTACCGACAATTAATCGATTGAGTCCCCGACGAATTGTCTCAACCTCGGGCAGTTCAGGCATGCGTTACCTCAAGCCATGCTTGAACTGCTGCCATCGTCTGAGTGTTTGATGTATGCAAGATTGACGCAAGCCCCGCCACCTCGGCACCATCACAGTTCTCTGGCTTATCGTCAACCATTACACAATCGCCCGCCGGCATGCCTAGCCGCTCTACGGCAAGCGTGAATACCGCCGGATTCGGCTTTACTAGGCCTTCGGCAAATGACAAAATTTTTGCATCAAACATATCATCAAGCTCACCTGGCGCAAATAGCTCGTCCAGCGTACCGCTACTAACGTTGCTCAAAAGTGCAAGCGGTACGCCGTCAGTATGCAGCTGCTTCACGTACGCGATAAGCGGCTCGTTACGCACGCGTGCCTGCTTAAACGTTGCGCTAACATCATCAACCGTCCAACCAAGCACTGCCGCAACACCTCGTGCATACTCCGCGTTAGAAATATATCCGTAGTCTGCCTGCGTATTAAGGTCGCGCAGTTCCTTCACGCGCTCCGGCTGGCATTTTGCCGCCAGCACCTCAAAACTGCTACCACACAACACTCCGAAACAGTCGAAAATAACGCCGCGCATGCCCGCCTTTCTTTAATAAGTGTTGTTAAAACTCGGCTTGAATTCAGGAATTTGGTTCACAAAAAGCGCATGAACCTTCAATGGATCGGCGCCAAGCGTACCTGGCGAATCCTTACACGTCGAGCCCCACACTGTGTGATCGGCGGTCGCGCCGTTAACTGTCTCAAATTTATACACGATACCGTTTGTAGCGCATACACCACGGATATCTGAGTCGTCCTCTTTGCCGCGTACGACGCCAATATTCGCCTTATCAAGCGCGTACGTAAATTGCTCGTATGCCGTCGCGTTGTTGTCGTAGGTTTTTTGGCTTTCGACCTTGTCGAGATAACCGTTATAAACCGTATAGGTTCGGGCAGTTGGCGTAATAACAATTTGATAGCTTTTAAATTTCTCATCGGCAACAATCGGTCCGCGTACCGTCCAGCGCACGCTGCGTGTTGTGTCTTGACTGACCGCCGCCATCTGCAGCGTTTGTTTTTGTGCTTGATCAGATTGCTGACTATCATTTGGCGTGCCGCCCTGTAGCATAGAGCGCACAAGCGTTACAGCGACAGCAATCACGATTACGACTACAACAATCGTGACAAACACAGGTAAAATTCTCGGTCGCGATCCTCGATACATATCAATATATTTACATTCTTAAGGCAAAAAGTCAATCAGACTGTGTGCCGCCAGCTTATCGGTATACACTGGCTTACTTCCGGTTCAGCACAAACATCACTCAGCGCCGCATCAATATTCTTATAGTCATTAATACGCGACATGACTGATTCAAGCGGCAAATACAAATTACCACTTGAATCAGTAACAACAAACCCACGCTCATCTTTTAGCGATATAACTTCATACGTCGTACCGCTTTTACAGTTTAGCGTTTCGATTGACGCAACATCACTCACCCCTAATGGCGGTGGCAGAAGAGTATTTGTCTGCTTGCTTATTACAGTATCCGCCCCGATAAGAACCGATCCGTCGTCGCCTTCCCGGCTATAGGTAATACACCAGCCAGAGCCGTCTGGCTCATCTTTTCTGTTCCCATCGTTGCGTACTTCAACAATACCGCCATCTTTTGCTACGAACCGACCAAATGAGAAGCCAAGCGATTCACCCGTTGTTTCACGATCAGCGGTATACGCGTTAAAAGCTTCAATACGACGATCAAGCGTGTCTATTTGCTGTAATAGTAATGCATACGCACAGTCAAGCGTTAAATTATCCTGTTTCTTGCGTGACAATAGTTCTGTTGATGACATTGTTTCGGCATATGCATCATCGCCCTCCCCTGATATACTATCGTTGCTGAATGGGTTCTCAAGTGAGCTATACATACCGACGCCTCTTTTGTCTTATGTTAAAATGACACTTACATCATACGCCTTTCCTAACAAAAAATCCATAGTTTTAGTTTAATGTACTCAGCACTTCTTATTGCTAGCAAAGTTTGGTATATGTTTGACATACAAGAGACACCCTTTTCTTTGATTAGTTGTTTTACTGTATAGCTAGAACTAATTTTACTAGGGGGTTTTGGGTTAGGGTAATGTACCCTTTTTTTCAGATGTGATTTATCTAACAATCTTAAATAATGCGCATGCCGCAACTACTATTAGTATTGAAATAGATATAGTAGCTACTACCATATCCAAAATAATGCAGGCATTATAAAAATACGGATGCACCGTTTTTAGCTTTACTATCTTTAGCTCTAGATTCTCACCTTTGTACGTTCTATTTGCGACATATTCAAAGTAATCAAAGAATATCTTTGCGTGAAGTAGTGATCCAAGAAAATCTGCGCCGTTCGTATCCGCTTTTTTCGCACTATCTGCGATAGGATCGGAAGATATAGGTTCTTCTGCAGTAGCAGTAACTTTCGCGCTATTGCTAACAGATGGCTTATCTGGGCTTTGCTCGATGATGTCTTCGTACTGCTCTGTCCGCTTACTCACCGCTCAGCAATCCCAAATTCTCCACCCTATAATATGCTGCCGATCTAGATACATTAAATATGCTCGCCAGATCTTCAATGTCGCGACTTTCTTTCCATGCGCGCTCTACGAGCGCTCTTGGCATCAACAAAGCGGATGAAAGCATATTGGCTTGTATCTCTTTGTATAAATCGTTTTCACCATACTCAGAAAGTTTCTTGCGCCATTCAATAAATGATTCTTTTCCATCGTCATGAAGTAAAAGATGCGCAACCTCATGGGCTATAGAAAAACGCTGGCGTTTTGGCTCATCATCTCTTGAAATTTGGATTATATATCGCGCAGAGTCGACATCTCTTTTTATACGAGCAGAGATAGTTTGTGGGTTAAACGTCACTTCTTCGACTTCACAACCAAAGAACTGAGCTAGCTTGACCGCATCGACAGCCCCCGGTTCGCTGTCGTTAAGTCCCGCATCCTTCCTAACTTTTTCTGCTAAGTCTTCTATTGTACCCGGAGATATGTAGCGTGTCGTCATGTTGTTACCACCTTTTATATTTTTAATTGTAACAAAGTTATAAAGCTTGACACAATAAGTGCAATGCTTAGGATTCATTCAACTAACCCATAACAACCACTCTCAAAGAGATTTGTTAAACTAAACCCTTATGCATACGTCAATCTACTTTACTAGATGTTTTGCTAAGTTGTTGTACCGCAATTATCGCTGCGCAAGTGCTACACATCACCCCAATGCGCGCCAATTTTCACATCAACCCGCAAGCGAACGCCAAGTTTGGGATAGACCTGCTCCATCGCATCAACCAGAAGTGCCGCAATTGCTTTCGTCTCAGTGCGCGGACATTCGACTAAGATACTATCGTGAATTTGCAGGATTTGCCGCGCTTTGGGGTAATCGCGATCAAGTAACTGTTGTACTTTTATCATCGCAAGTTTCATTAGATCAGCTTCCGTGCCCTGAATTGGCATATTTGCAGCAGCACGCTCTGCCGCGTTACGTACAGCAAAATTACTCGACTTCACATCGGGCGTCCAGCGGCGGCGTCCAAACAGCGTCTCAACAAAACCGTCGTCGTGCGCCTTTTTAATCGTATTTTCCATATATGCTTTCAGATTCGGATGCATACGGTAGTACTCGTCGATAAAATGCTGCGCCTCAGCGTAACTCATGTGCGCCGCTGCCGCTAACCCATGCTGCCCCATACCGTATAGCACACCGAAGTTTACTACTTTAGCGCGCCGGCGCTGTGCGGGCGTCACGTCATCAAGCGGTACGCCATACACTTCGGCAGCAGTTTTAGCGTGAATGTCAGTATCGCTGTTGAAATCGTCTATCATACTCTGCTCACCCGCCATCACCGCCGCAAGACGCAATTCAAACTGTGAATAATCGGCGTTTACGAACATATTTCCGTCTGCCGGCACAAATGCATCGCGAATGTGTCGTCCAAGCGCCGTACGGATTGGAATATTCTGCAGATTCGGGTCGGTACTGCTCAGACGCCCCGTCGCCACAACATCTTGGTTAAATGTTGTATGTACATAGCCGCGCTCGTCAGCCTGCTGCGGCAACGTCGTAACATACGTATTCTGTAATTTTGCTAGCTCGCGATAGCGTTCAACCAGCTCAACAATTGGATGCTGCCCGCGCAATTTATCTAATTCTTTTTGCCCAGTACTATATCCCGTGCGCCCTTTTTTAATCCCTACAGTTGGCAGTTGTAATTTTGTAAACAATGCCTCAGACAACTGCATTGGACTGGAAACATTAAATTCGTAGCCGACCATATCATGCACCTGCGCTTGTATGTCTGCAATTTCGCGAGTTAATTTTGTATTCATCGCATCAAGCACGCCCGCATCTAAACGAATCCCTTGATGCTCCATGCGCGCCAGGATTGCAATGAGCGGAAAGTCCATCTCATGCGCTACGCGCGACAAGTCAGGCAGCGCTTCAAATGCTTGCCGCTGTTCATCGTACAACGCCCAGATCGCGCGAACTGCGCTTTGAGGGCTATCAATTGACTCTAGCCCAACGAGATCTTCCAGTCGACGTGATTTTCGCAACGGATTCAGGAGAAACGAACCTTGTGCTGTATCATGTTGTACTTTTGGTAACGTTGTGATTCCATCGGCAAGCAATTGCTTTAAAAACATTTTTACATCATGCCCAATCATCGGTACGTGAACAAGGATTTTCGCCGCATCAACGCGAGTGAGACACGCAGCTTTAGTACGCTCGTGGCTAAGCCATACGTTATCGCCGTCAGCCCAGACTACTAATTCCGGCGCCATTATCAAAACCGCCTGCGCCGTGCCTGATTCGATTTCTTCAATATCATTTGTGTCGAGTACAGGCATTGTTGGCGCATTATCTTTATCTTTCATAGCATCTGGCAATTTTCGCAGCAAACTGCGGAATTCCAATTTCACTAACATCGCTTTCAACTTTGCTGTATCAAGTCGCGCGATATCCATCGCTGGCAGATCCAGTGCCACCGGTGCATCAAACATTAACGCTGCAAGCCGTTTACTCATATACGCCGAATCTTTGCCTGCAATTAATTTCTTGCGCACACTTTCCTTCACATCATCAAGATGCTCGTAAATGCCGTCGAGTGTATCAAATTGCTGCAATAACTGTGTCGCCGTCTTTTCGCCAACGCCTGCGACACCAGGGATATTGTCGCTGGCGTCGCCTTTTAGACTCTTTAAGTCAAGAAATTGATCAATTCGAATACTGTAGCGCGCTTCAAATTCCGCCACGTCGAATTTATCAATGTTTGACACACCCTTTTTTAATGCATACAAAAACGTATTACTATCCAAAATTTGTAGCGCATCCAAGTCGCTTGTAATTAAATAGGTCTCAATATTGCCGCGCGCCTCTGCCTGGCGATCAAGCGTTGCCATAATATCATCCGCTTCATAATCGTCAAATTCGTAGAGCGGCCAGCCAAACGCATCAAGCAATTCATGCAAAATCGGAATTTGCGCGTAAAAATCCGGCGGCGCCGGCTTACGCCCGGCTTTATACTCGGGGTAGATTTCGAGACGCTTACGAATATTTGTTTTCGGTTTATCCCATGCCACGCATACGTAATCGGGCTGGATCTGTCGAATCAGCTCAAGGCTCAGCGCCGCAAATCCGTACACGCCGCCCGTCGGCGTACCGTCCGCCGTCGACAGATTCGGCATCGCATAGTAACCGCGATAAAATACGCTTTTGCCGTCAATAATTACTAAGCGTTTCGTCATAAATCTATTATATCTGATATGATAAAGCTATGAGTGAAATTCCTGCAAACATCAAAATTATCGCGTTCGTTGGGCTAACAGGCAGCGGCAAGTCCGAAGCTGCAAGCTACGTTATCAACAAAGGCTACCCGCGCGTGTACTTTGGCGGCGTTATCTTAAGCGCCATGAAGGAAGCCGGCATTGACTGGAGCGAGGCTAACGAACGCGCTTTCCGTGAAGATATTCGCGCACGCGAAGGTAAAGACTTCGTCGTAAAACACATCATTCGCGAAATTCACAATCTCATTAACGCCGGGCAACGGCACATCGTCGCTGATGGATTATATACGTGGACGGAGTATAAAGCCTTAAAACGCGAATTTTCCAGCGCCCTCACCGTTGTGGCAATCGTTGCGCCAAAGCGTCTGCGCCACCATCGTCTAACAACACGCTCCGTCCGTCCGCTTACTGTTGAAGAAGCAAGTTCGCGCGACTGGGCAGAGATCGAAAATCTTGAGAAGGGCGGCCCAATCGCTATCGCTGATTACTATGTTCATAACGACAGCACGATTGATAGTTTACACCAGCAGCTTGACAAAATTTGCGCCATTATCCATTTTTAACCGCTAGTACGCTATAATTAAGTATAATACGATATGAAGGAGAATCATTATGAGTAACGAAACACAACAAACCGCGCCGCAAACCCCACCGCAACCAGCTTCACCTGTGCCGCCACAGCCAGCCTACGTTCCACCGGCAGGACAGCCCTACCAGCAGTATCAAATGCCAAGCACTGGTCAGCCATATCAACAACCCTATGCGCAGCCGGGGTACGCATACGAAAATCCGGGGCAAAACCTCGGTATCATCGGTATCATTCTTAACGTGCTCGGCATCGGTCTTGGCGGACTCATTCTCGGCATCCTGTCGCGTAATAAATCACGCGAAGCCGGTATGTCTACTACAATCGGCACGGTGAGTTTGGTTTGGGGAATTATTGAGGTTGTAATTGGCTTTATTGCGGGGATTATTTTTATCATTGCCATACTTAGCGATCCGTCGCTTGCACCTGTTAATACGTCGTCTACGTTGTACTAGCAGACTTCGGATACAAAATAAATTACAAAAACGGAGCGCTCTTCTTGCTGAGGGGCGCTCCGAATTGTTAAATGGCAGCGGGCGCAATGCTCCTAGCGCAAATATTCAAATAATTTTTTTGCATCTTTGTGCTTGCGCAGTTTAGCAAGAGCTTTTGCTTCAATTTGGCGAATGCGCTCGCGCGTCACCGCAAATTCTTGCCCAACTTCCTCAAGCGTGTGGCTTTTGCCGCCGTCTAACCCAAAGCGCATACGAATAATCTTTTGTTCACGGTCGCTCAGCGTGCTAAGCAAATCTTGCACTTGTTCTTTCAATAGCTCGTTTGATGCCGCTTCTTCCGGACTAATCGTGTCTTCGTCTTCAATAAAATCGCCCAGCACCGACTCGCCATCTTCTTCACCGTCACGCCCAACGCCCGCATCAAGGCTAGAAATATCTTGCTTGATCTTCATGACGTATTCAACCTTATCCGGCTCCATATCAAGCTCTTTAGCGAGCTCCTCAATTGTTGGCTCGCGGTTCAGATCTTGCGTCATGCGGCGCTGCGTACGCAGCAGCTTGTTAATCGTCTCAACCATATGGACAGGAATACGAATCGTACGCGCCTGGTCGGCAATGGCGCGCGTAATCGCTTGGCGAATCCACCAGGTAGCATAGGTGCTAAACTTGAATCCCTTATCCGGATCAAACTTTTCGACAGCGCGCAATAATCCCGTGTGCCCTTCTTGGATCAAATCAAGAAAATCAAGCCCGCGTCCGCTGTAGCGCTTTGCAATTGATACAACAAGGCGCATATTTGCTTCCGCCATTTTATCCTTCGCCTTTTTGTCGCCATCTTTCACGCGCTGAGCAAGCGCCAGTTCTTCTTCGGCGCTAAGCAATGGAATTTTACCAATTTCCCGCAGGTGCAAGCGCACCGAATCATCCGAGATATCATCAAAATACTGGTGCGCGTTCAGGATATCCTCCGGCGTATCTTCGTCCATCAAGTCATCGGCGGCCGGCCCGTCAAAATCCTGGTTTGTAAAATCATCCGCTGGTACTGCGGACATTGTTTTTTTTGCTTGCGCTTGATCGTCATCGTTTGCCACGTACTTTCTCCTTGATTATATTGTTGAGCACAGTTCGCAAACGCTCCGCCGCCGATTCATCGCCGGCTGCTTCAGCGTCTCGCAACTGCGCGAGTAATCTGTCCTGTGTTTGTTTCGCGTGTTCATGTTCTATCTGCTGTAGCAATTGTCTCATCGCAAGCTGGCGATCCTCACCGCTCCAGACCTCATACCGCTCTTCAGCGCGTAATAGTACTATTTTTACATAGATGTCATGTTCTTGCAACTCCTTCGGCGTTACTTGAACGAGCTCGTCGTGCGACTGTAAGTATAGAGCAAGCGCACGCCGAGACACCTCATGCCAATGTGCGGCATCAATATGACGCAGCATATCCCGACAACGTAGATCGCAGCACGCCAATGCAAGCGCGTTATCCTCCTTGACATATGCGTCATTGTTTGCCGTTTGCGCCGACTGCGCAACTGGTTTAAGCGGTTTTTCGCGCGTTTTACCGCCTGCAAATTTTGTGCGTACCGTCTCAATGCTCGTTTGCGCCAACTCTGCCGTCCGTGTTAGATAGTATTCTTGCTCCACTGGGTCGCCTAAAAGACGGATTACGCCAAGTGCTGCCGTAGTAAAATTACGTTTACCTGCCGCCGTAGCTAAATCTAACCGCGCTGCATACTGCCGCAGTATCCAGTCAACTGCCGGTTCCGCCGCGTCAATTGCCCGCTGCCACAAGCTTACGTCTGCCTGAATCAGCTCATCAGGGTCTTTATACTGCTCCGGTAAACTAATAATCGTTAACTCGACACCCGCCTGCGACGCCAGCGTAATCGCACGCTCCGTCGCTGCTACACCCGCTTTGTCGCCATCATATGCTAGTCGCACATCTCCCGTTAGACGCTTCACGGCGCGAATGTGCTGCTCGGTCATTGCTGTACCGGCAGTTGCTACGACGTTTTTGATACCCACTTGATGGCTGCTTACGACGTCAAGATTTCCTTCAACCATCACAATAAATCCTGCCTGACGAATCGCCTGCTTCGCCTGGCTGAGCGCAAAAATATGCCGCCCCTTATCGTAAAGCAGCGTCTGCGGCGTGTTCAAATATTTTGGCGCGTTCGGTACGTCACCGATAATTCGCCCGGTAAAGCCAATCACCTGACCGCTTGAGTCCATCAGCGGCACCATCATACGCCCGCGAAACATATCGCCGCCGAAACGATTGAGCAGGCCGGCATCATTAAGTTCGCGCCGCGAAAACCCTTTTTTATCCAGAGCGCGTACGAGCGCTTCGCCGCTATCGGGCGCGTAACCAATTTGGAAATCTGCCACAACCTGCTTAGATAGGCTGCGCACGCGAAATACATATTCCATCGCGTGTTGATTATGCAACAAGCACTGCTGATAAAACCGCGCCGCCAATTGATTTGCTATAAGCAAACGTTTCTTACGCGCTGCACGCTCTTTAGCGTGCGCTGGTTCGTAGTCGCTCAGCTCAACGCCCGCTTTTTTCGCTAAAAACTCCAGGGCTTGACGAAAGTCCATACCCTCGGCCTCCATCACAAACGCGAACACATCGCCGCCCTTGTTGCTGCTAAAATCATGCCAAATATTTTTGTCGGGACTAACGAAAAAACTTGGCGTCTTTTCGCTTGTAAATGGACTTAATCCCTTAAAGCTGCGCCCTGCCCGTTTCAGCTGTACATACTCGCCGATCACATCTTCAATGTTCAGCCGCGCGCGCACCTCCTCTTTGGCATCCATAGAATTTATTATATCACTCTTTACCTCTGTTATCGATTATGGTTAAATGGGATTATATGAATCCGCAAGACCCTTATCGTTCACTGCAAAACCCTCAACAGCCGCAGGGGTCTTCGTCACTGCCGCCGGTTAATCCGGCGCCAAGCCAAAATTCGAATCAGAATCTACACGCCGCGCCGAGCAGCTCAGCGCCACAACCAATACCGGAAATGGCACCTCGGTCTCGAGCAGGCTATCCACAGTTGCAATCGCTCCAGCCGCGACCACAGTCGGCACAGCAAATACCGCAGCCAGCACAAACTCCATACCGTCCACAGCCATTGCAAGCACCGTACCAACCGCAGCCGGCGCAAAATCCAATCCCAAGTTCGGGCTCAAACCAAACACAATTTTCCAATCCAGCATTTAATAATCTCAATTCCCCGGCTCCAGCGGCAACGCCCGATGATTACACAACCGTCGACTATCTCAACCGAATCGCCCCGCTTGAGGAGCGCACCGTCAACCGGTTTGCTGTTTTTGGGCTGATTGGCGCTGTACTTACAGCGGTTGTCGTTATATTTATCGTTATCACAAGCAGCCAAGGCCCGAATTCCAATGAGATGCTTCTGCCTATATCGCAGCGCATTGACACGCTTGGAACTGTTGCGAAAGCCGAAACTACAAAACTCGTGCAGATAGAGATTGCTGAAGCAAATGCTTCATTATCGTCCACGCTAACATCTATGAAAGCCCAGCTTGAGACTATTATGAAAAGTAAAAAAATAAAAACGGCGAATAGCGCTTCAGAGAAAAAATATCTAGAATCAATTGAGAAAAAGCTCAACGACGCCCATCAAAAAGGAATTTTAGACCGCACGTACACGACACAGATGACTTATGAATTATCATTGCTTAAAACGCAAATAAATAAACTAAAGCGCGCTACAAAAAATAAAGACATCACTGAATTCTGTGATACGTCTATAAAAAATATTAACACTATCCTTGCCGCATATGATAAATTTAGCGCATCGAAGCAATAGCTACCCGGCGACTAACCGATAGCTCAATCGCGCCAAATCTTTAATCTCGTCGTCGCTCAATTGCCCGCTGCAAATTATCGTAATCCAATGTTTTTTATTCAGATGGTGCCCCGGCTGTACTGTTTCGTATTTCTGCTGTAAACGTAACGACAACTGCGGGTCACATTTTAGACTCACGCGCAGCGGCTGAGAGCCCTCGGCAATGAGCGCAAACATCTTTTCGCGCTGCCCTGGCGCGCCATTATGTCCAACCTTATATACCGCCGGTGATTCACCAAACGGATAATCAAGCCACGCGTCTGGCAAGCTTAGCAAAAACGCCTCTAAGTCTTTATGTGTCATAGCCATTTTTTCCATACAAAATACCACACCATCAAGAGCGGCATAACAACAATCAATACCATGATGATCACAAATACTGTATCGTCATGAAATGGCAGCTGCGAAAAATTCATGCCGCCGAGTCCAGTCAAAAACGAAATCGGCATAAAAATCGTTGTTACTAGCGTCAGGCGTTTCATGACATCGTTCATGCGATTTGACACCACCGACAAATACATATCAAGCGCGCTTGTTAGCAGATCACGCATCGTATCAATCAGCTCGTGCGTGCGCCAGGCATAGTCGTAGCTATCGCGCGCGTACAATTCATAGCGCTCCTCAAACAGCTCATAGCGCCCGCTGCTCAAACCGTTAAGCGTATTCATCAGTGATAATACTACTTTACGCAAGTCCGCCAACTGCCGCTTGTACATAAATAGTTGCTGTACCTGCTTATGCTGCGGCGTACGAATCATCGTATCTTCTAGTTGATCGGTTACGTCGTCAATTTTATTCAAGATTGGCGTAAACTGCTCTACCGTGTACTGCAAAATGATTGACGCAATCAACGATGGTGTCAATGACTCGCGATGGCGCGTCTGTACCCGCTCAGTAATCTCCGCATCAAGCGCACCCGCGTGAATTGTCACAATCTGCGATGCGCCAAGCAACAGCGTCAGATTGCGTAATACGACGTCGCGCCGTTTCACTTCTGGCAGTTCCAATTGAATCAGCAGCCAATCGTCGCCCTCAATCGCCTGAGATAACTGCCGATCCTGTACTAACACGCGCGCTTGCAAATCCGGCAATCCCAGCTCTTTTGCTAGCTTTCGCCGATCGTTTGGTTCGGTCGTCTCTATATCGCGCCACAGATCACTAAGTGCCGTTGTTTCCATCGCCTACATCTTCACTTTCTTTAAGTAATATTGCAATTCCTGAATGCTACCGCGAATATCGTCAAGCGCTCGATGCTCTTCTGGCTTCGCAAACTTCTTCCCAAATTTTCCCTCAAACACCACTTTCCATGCGCTTACATCAAGCATCCGGTAGTGCAATCGCCTTGACACTGCCGGCCACCATTGGTCAATAAATCGCCGATCCTGGTGGATTGAATTACCGCCAAGCAAAATCTTTGGTTCATTCGCAAAATGTTCATCACAGAATACCAGCAAATCCTGCTCAACCGCCGCGAGTGCTTTGCCGCTATCATTTTGCGCCTCAAGCCCGCACCGCGCCTTAGGGTTCGCGTCCCAGAACGCTGCATTGCGATCAAGCAATCGCTTTAATTTTGTCGGCTCATGCCGCACAATACCTTCAAACGTCGCAACCTCATGAAAATCCCAATCAGTTACGATTGCTGCTGCTTCCAGAATTTCGTCGCGTACTGGGTCAAGTCCTGTCATTTCCAAATCAACCCACAAAATTCGTTGCGGCTTAAACGCGTGTTTCATGATTGTATTATATCATTTTATCTACACGCTCAGGGTGCATAGTCGCCAACCTTATGAGTTAGTCGCGCCATACGATGTCCTCTATCAAGTGCGCAGCGTGCGCCGTCCGACATGTCGAAATCATAAACTGTTTGCAGCAGCCCTTCGTACAATTCCTCAACGGTGACATCCAAGCTGCTGTCGTACGTGCATAAGTCAAATTCACGCAGGTTTCGCATATATTGTTCCGCTACATCGCACCCATTTTCGAGCGCCTTATCAAGTTGAAGTAGCCGCATGAAGTAATCATACGCTGGGTCGCGATAAAAATTACTTAAGTCTTTCAAGCCAATACCGCAAATCCTCGCATCCGATAGACCGTCAAACTCCATCTGCGATAATAATCGCAGTGCCTTAAGCGCTAATTTAGAACTTAATTGGTATCCTCTGTCATCGTTAAATTCGTATAGCGTCGGGCGAATGATATTATTTGCCGTATCAGACGCCGCTTGTCTAGTAGTATAAAGACTCCACTGATCGGTGTTCTCTTTGCAAGCGAGCAATTGATTCATTGTAAAATCTTGCTGACTCATGTATTGCTCCGGCGTCTCTATGGCGCTAACACCATGACCATGCGAGTAATCATCTGGAGATAATACTTCTGCTAATGATTCAAGAGTATCGTACGCATCATACGAAGAGTCGCTGTCAGCCGCTTGTAAAACTTGATAAAGTCAACATCGCGCGGACGGTGTGCCCTGAGTCCATCATACAACGCTGCAAGCAGTACGTTGCGTCCCGCCCCCTCGGAAGCCGCCAGAAACAGGAATATCATCAAGATTAATTCCCAGGTTAGCATGCTCAAGTGTTTTCTTGTCGAGAGCGACCCGACATAAACCTTCGTGCGATTTGATATGCCTCAGAAATAGGGAGGAAGAAGAGGAGCTAGTAAGGTCAGTATAAGTTTGAGATTGAACCATAAGAGCATCTCTACTTAAACGCCCAGATGCTCTTTGTTATCTTTAGCACTTTAACTACTTATGTTTATCAAAAATACTTTATTAGCAAACACAAGTATCCAAGGAATATTCCCCGCTTTGAGAAACCAGTGCGGGGAAACTGGGTGAATCATGTCAGTGACGTAATGCTTATAAGTAGCGAGCTACTTCACACACGTTCAACGACTTTAGCCTAGATACAGGCGGATGAATTTTGGTATCCACCAAAATTCATCATGTCCGGGTTTACTGCCCGTTCAGTGTGATACCGAGGCATCAGAGCCGCGCAAGCGCGCGGCAACCGACGATTCGCCCCTGGTCGTCGCGGACAGCCCCACTCGTAATGAGCAGGTCGTCCGTGTTGAGACCCCGGGCGCGCGCCACCTCCACCGTGATGCGGCTCACGATGAAGACGGTGTCCTCGGCAGGCTCAGGCAGGCCAAGAACCTCCCCGAACTCGGTCTTAACGACCGGGATCGAGTTGATCTCGTCCACCAGCACATCGTACTGGGAAACCCAAGCCACCCCGTCACTAGGGAAGACCGCAACGACGTTGTTACCGCCGTCAACAATCTTCACCTCGTGCGGGGTGAGGTTTACGATCCTCATTTCCCCCCTTTCAAGGGTGAGCGCGCATAGCTCTGCAAAGTACCTTCAGAAGTCCCGAAAGCTATTCTTTGCGGTGCGCGAGGTCGCTTTTTCCTGATAAGACTAAAAAGTGCCTGATCAGGTTGCTGACCTCTAGAATCGTCAGCAATCTAATCAGCGTATGTTTACCATCCCGCAACATTAAATATTATGTGTAACCTATATCTCGTTTACACGACTCACCTCGCACATAACCGCTGTGTATTATACTGCTAAACGTATTGTTTGTCAATATTTTGCCCACCCCCTCGGTACAGTCAACTAACATGGGACAAGCGTAAAAACGTAAGTTAATGGATTTTTGAATAACTTAGGATAATTGACTCTGGCCATCCATTCTTGAGTTATTATTTAAGAGTCCATTAACTTATCTATGGTTTAGGGCTGTTTTGGGTTGAGTAACTGTACCTCCGACCAGCAAGATATGGTGCTTTGTGATATATTAGATACATGGGGGATAGGCAGAAGCATTATTTAGTTTGCAATATGCATGACCATAAAACAAAAACACCACAATTTGATACAAAAGATTACGAAATACGCCAAGCGCTAGTTCGTGATTTAAAGGTTGCCTATAAAGATGACCCCGAACATAAAATTGTCGAGGAACTGGGCATCAACCATGGCTCAGTACGAGCTGATATTGCGGTAATTAACGGTATCATGGACTGTTACGAGATCAAAAGTGATCGTGATACACTACAGCGTTTGCCCGAACAAATACGTGCATACAATGCTGTGTTTGATAAGATAACACTGGTTGTTGGCTTTAGCCATGTCTACGAGGCACTGGAGATTATCCCTGATTGGTGGGGCGTTAAAATCGCAAAAACTAACACAACTGGCGATGTTATATTTAGCGCTATTCGTGAGTCCATGCCTAATACTAATAAAGACAAGGATGCCATAGTTCGTTTGCTATGGCGAGAAGAAGCACTCCGTATATTGAAGGACAAGAAACAAGATATTGGCGTACGCTCTAAGCCGAAAGCTGTTATCTATGAGCGGTTAATTACCATGCTTGAAGAAGATGAGTTATCGGCTATTGTTCGTCAGTTTTTGCGCTCTCGTCCGTTGTGGCGATCTGTCTAGCAGTTAAAGTGAGATGATGATTTAGCCCAGCCTTTAGCCAAGTAGTTGGATTGCCCGTCTTTGTATTGTCGGCAGCTCGTTTGGCTATGTAGCTGTCGCCTGCACTGTAGCCAGCACCCTTGAAATAGTTTTGCTCTACGATTAGTTGGGCTAGTGCTGGGTATTGTTGATGACCAGCACCATTTTTGTTGCGCAATCCCTCACCACGACTAATTTCCCATTGCTGTTCGTCGGCATAGCGAATGCTGGCACTTGTGTTAGTTCCAGGTATTTGCCCATAGAATATCGGGTGCTGTATAGCGTAGTCTGAGTAATAAGGAATTCTAGGTAAACCGGCGTTACGTAGTGTACTCCAAACTCGCCAATCGTGTCGTATTACTTGATTATGGGAATGCTTTTCAAACTCGGACAAATCTCTAGGAAATGCTCCACCAGCCAAGATTAAGGTTCGCCAGTTAGCAATTGATGGCAGTTTTTCAAGCTGGGCAGATACACTACTCGCATCGTCCGATTCACTAACAATGCCCAAGTCAATCAAGAGATCTATCTTCGATATGTCTAGATTGTTCCGTACTATGAAATCGGTTATCACCTGGGCAAGATTGTCGTCGTCCAAATTGTAACGGTCTATACGGATACATAGTCCATTATCACTGCTGATAGCATATTTGACAGCAACACTACGTGTAGCCATGTCGGCATCCGTACTAACAACAGGGATAATATGAGTAACTGGTATGAGTGTTGCTTGAGCTGAGGCTGAACTATCTAGAATCTGTTTCAGTGTAGCATCACGAAGCTCGCCGTCTATCAGATGGACATCTACAAATGCAGTACTGTCCATAGGACAGCATTTGTTTAGCTCGTCTATGGTACTTGGGAGTACGTTATTTTGCAGCACAGCTTTTGAATCACTCAAAATTTTATTGTAATCACCCTTGTCGCGCTTCGGAGCAGGCATTATTAGCTCGAACAGAGGCGTGATGTTTTTTCGTATCTTTGTATCCAATTCAGCCAACGCGTCTCGCTCCGCTTTCTTCCATCGTAGAATTGGTATATAGTTCTTAATCGTTACCATGGCTACCTCTTTACGCAAATTGTCCGTTAAACAAGTGTCGAACACCCGTGTTTGTATTGTTTACTATCTTCTTAAGATAGAAGTAGTTTTGGTGTCTATGTCGAATATAGCCTGCCACTACCGCTACATGTATACCAAGCTCGTTAGCAAGGCTTTGGGCAGCCATTGGAGACGGTATGATTTTTGCAGGGCTTATCTCCCATTTTGACGCAGGTATGATCGCTTCTTGTGCCATAGTATCTGCATCTTTTTCACTGTCATTAGCATCTATACCTAATCCGTCTTCAAGCTCATCAAAGAACACGGAATCTTGATTGAGGTGTAATGCTATGTGAGCTAGTTCATGGAGCAATGTAAACCAGAAGTTGTCTATGCGATCAAACCGCAGAGACATGCCTACGACAGGCTTCTTTTTGTTACTAAGTATGGCTACGCCATCGACATGCGTTTTAGGCAGGTGTGGTGTGACTACAAGAACTATACCGTTATCTTTTAGAAGTTTCTGTGCACGTAGTGGGCCATCAGCATGAATACTAAGTTTTAGCACGTTACGCATAAATTCAAGGTCTACGGTACCCTCTACGTAGTCGCTTGTATCAATAGCAGCGGCTTTATGTTCTAAAAATGTAACCCAAGCGGTTAAGGCGTGCTCGTCAGTTCTTGGAGATATTCTTTGGTCTGTTTTTCTCCAAGCCAGTTGTGGCGTGGTGTTGGTAGCACTACCAAAGAATGCTGTCAGTAGAGAATCTTTATTCTTACCGTCAAATGATGCCTTGCCAAAGTAACCGATTTTATCCATCGCCTTTACTAGAGCATCACTCCATGTTTGAAATTTATCGCCAGCATCAGGTTTTTTAATTAATACATCTGCAGGTATGCCTAGCCCAGCTTCGAGGGCACGAATCATTTCAAGGCTGAGTGGACGTTTACCTGATAGCACCTCAGAGACTTTGCTGCGACTACCTATAAATGGGACTAGGTCTACAGGAGATAAATCTGCTTGTTCCATACGGAATTTAATTGCATCAATAGGATCAGGTAGCGTAAATGGGTATCGGTCGTTTTCATAACTTTCAATGAGAGTGGAGAGCACACTTAATTTGTCGCCGTCCACTGAATCGGGGTCTGGATCGGAAGCAACTAAAAGCTCAAGTGCACGTAGCGCCTCTTTGTAGTCAGTCTCGTTTCTGATTGGTTTGATATTCATAATATTTACCCTGTTATGTCCCACTTATCGTATTCCTTATGCGTACCTATCCTTTTTACAAAGATTACTCCTGTCTTATAGGCAATCTGACACCATAGGCGATACTTATTACCTGTGATATTAAATATCGTATTTCCACCGCCCGGTGTGTCAGCTTTCGGGAATCTAGACTTCAACTCCATGGGGTTCTTCCACTGAGCTTTTGCAGCTTCGTTAACCCATGCATTAATCGATGCGGTAGAATCTGCATGGAGACGCTTAAAGTCGTCTATCGCTTTCTTATTTATTATTTTCATTCCGTTCTTCTGCGATTACTAGTTTAAGTGTTCCCATACAGGGAATATATCATTTGGTATAGGTGTCTGTCAAGAGATTTTGTGCTGTACGTCCTAAATCTTTGCGACACCTTTGTCTCTGATGGAAGATCGGATAACAAATACCGCACCGTTACTACTACAAGCAGCAGTAACCGTCCCAGTATAAGTATTGCTGTCAGGTATTGCCTATATGCGCAAATCCACGAGGATGACGAACGCCAATCCCTGTCCATAGACTCGCATATTAAAGAGATGACGGTGCTAGCGGAACATCTAGGTATTTAGGATACGCCCTGTGTTTACATGTTTATACAGGATATACAAAACGACATAATTGACGGCATCTTGACACAGACAACCGACCGCACAGGCCTAGGTTCAATCGTGGTTTTCATAGATAGTGGCAAATTGCGAGAAATACGCACCCACGAATAAGACTTTAGTGACGCGCCGAACGACAAATTTCTTCTCATGATTCTCGGATCGCAAATCAAGCCGGAAATAGCATTAACGTAAAGCGTGGCATAAAAACAAAGCGTGAGATGGGTCTCACACCGCTAGGCTACATAACGACCATTATTTGAGTAAATGTTAGAAACGTGTGTTTAAAAAACAAAAAGCTTGTCACCACCATATAAGGGATGCTTTTACGTTTATCCCAAAAAGTTCCATACTCTTTTGGGTTTCTAAGAAGTCATTCGTTCTAAACCCCTTTTAGCTAAGGCTTATTTCGCCAACCCTTGAGCAAACAAAAACCTGCGGAGGGTCTTTCGCGCATGTTTCAGACTTTCCCTCCAGAAAAAGTTCTGTAGTCTTTCTGGCGGAGAGACAGGGATTCGAACCCTGGGTACGATTGCTCGCACACACGCGTTCCAGGCGTGCACCTTCAACCGCTCGGTCACCTCTCCGTATGTCTTTAGTATAACGCATTGTGCTGCAAATCTTCCGCTCTCTTGTGTAAAGTTGTATTTTATACACGATTTAGCAGTTGCCTTATTTCGCATGACACTTTTATAATAAAAGAGATGGTTGCGAAAACTAACACAGTGCCCGTTATTCAGTTGAAGGGTCTCACTAAACGCTACGGTATCGGCGACACAGCACGTGATGTTCTTGATTCGGTGAGCCTGAAAATTGAACAAGGTGAGTTTATTGCCGTTATGGGGCCATCTGGCTGCGGTAAGACGACGCTACTTAACGTCATTGGCCTGCTTGACCGACCTGATGGTGGCGAATATTCTTTGAACGGCGCGTCGGCGGCGCGGTTGTCAGGTGCGCAGCGGGCGCGGGCGCGGGCAACGCAAATCGGCATCGTTTTTCAAAGCTTTAACCTGATCAACCGGCTAACGGTGCTTGAAAACGTTGCCCTTCCCCTCACCTATCAAGGCGTTTCCCGCGTAAAGCGGTTGGAGCGTGCGAGTGAAATCTTGAAAACATTTCATCTGCAAGAGCGCGAATACTACATGCCGTGGCAGCTATCTGGCGGACAAATGCAGCGCGTCGCTATCGCGCGTGCGCTTGTTAGCAAGCCGAGTATTATTTTAGCAGACGAGCCGACAGGCAATTTAGACAGTCGCTCCAGCCACGTTATCATGGAAGAATTAGCACAGCTTCATAAACAAGGCAATACAATTATCATGGTGACGCACAATCCGAATCTTACGAGTTACGCTAGCCGCGTTATTAACATGCTTGATGGTAAGATTGCGAGTGACACTAAAATACGCATCGCAAGCGGTAATGAGAGTGAGAAATCAGTAAAAATCTCGCTCAACGCGCGACGTACCGCTAAAGAAGAAAGGGACAATGTGCGTTCTGCAAAGAAAAAGTCAGCGAAAGAGACAAAAAATGACAGCAATCTTACTGCGGACGAGCGAGAGTCGTCTGGATCAGATGATATTGAGTCATCGTCTAGTCAATCATCAGACCAGGCTGAACGAAAGAAGGCAGAATCATGAGATTACTCTCTGAGCATATTAGTGGTGCGTACCGAACTTTGCGCCGAACACGAGCACGTACCGTTTTGACGACGCTTGGTATCGCGATCGGCGTCGCAAGTGTGACGTGTATTTTAGCGATTAGCGACGGCGTAACGCGCATGTTTGATAAGCAAATATCACATTACAACGGTAGGCTTATCGTGGTGCGTCCGGGCATACAGTCGCGTGATCCAAATATGCTTTTGAGCGCCATGTCTCAGCAGATGTTTGGCGCAAGCACCCTAACCGACGCCGACGTTGATGCGGTAGCGAAAACGCAGCATGTGCAATCTGTTGCGCCGTTGATGACGCTGAACGCGACGATTACGGCGAAAGGGCAAACGGCAAAGAATAATGTTGTGCTTGCGACGACACCTGGATTCGCAAAAATATCCGACGCTGATATCACCGCTGGACAGTTTTTAGGCGAAGAGACGAAGGATACGACGGCGGTAATTGGCGATCAGCTGTCAATTAAACTATTCAACACCGACAGCTCTGTCGGACAAGTTTTCACTATGCATGGGCAGCGTTTCACGATAATTGGCGTAATGAAGCAGAAAACAAGTGCTGTCAACTACAACAATATCGACTACGGTAATACTGTGATTGTTTCGTATGATCAGGGCAAACAGTTGCTGAAAGGAAATACGCAAATCCAGCAGATTGACGTATTAGTTGACGAGGCAAAGTCAAGCAGTGGTGTCGTAGCGGAGCTGAAAAACAAAATCAATAAACTGCACCTAGGCGAAGAAGACTTCTCGATACTCACTGGTCGGGAGATTGGACAGCCAACTAATCAGCTCTTTACGGCGCTCATCGCAACGATGGCAGCGATTGCTGCAATTTCGCTTGTCGTCGGCGGTATTGGTATTATGAACATCATGCTCGTTGGTGTAGCTGAGCGTACGCGTGAAATCGGCATTCGCAAAGCGGTCGGCGCAAGCCATCGCAATATCATCGGGCAATTTATGGTTGAATCGATGATGATTAGTATCCTTGGCGGTATCATTGGCTATATTGGCGGTTATGTCCTCGCGTTTATTGCTAGCACGTTTTTGTATTTCTCGCCGGCATTTACGCTGCAAACAGCGTTGATGGCGGTCTTAATGGCAGTTGGCGTTGGTGTTGTATTCGGTACATACCCAGCAGTTAAGGCAGCGCGCAAGGATACAATTGAATCATTGCGGCAATATCATTAAAAGTATTTATTTCAATTGTGCTTCAATATAAGAGGCAGGCTGCTATGGCCTACCTCTTATATCTGTTGGCTACTAGATTGTGTACGTATAGTCTATGCAGCAAAGGTGCCATTATTCAGTTAGCGCTTTTTTGAATTTCTCAATTAAATCAACGCGCGTCGGATCAACGTTATTTAAAATACCAACGTAAATACTGACGAAATCGGCAAGAACACTCCCCCACAGCATTTGCTCAAGAACAGTTTCACCTTGCAGCGGCACGACAGTTGATTTGGGGCGTTTGCCTGACAGCATTTTATCGCTCAGTGCAAATCGTTTTAGGATTTGTGGATTTTCTAAATTACTAATCAGGTCAAATACTGCAAACGGTTTCTCAACAGGATGGCTCGTCCAACCGATAAATTCATTGTGGCTAAATTCCGGAAAATAATTCCAAAATGCTACATTTTTTGCGTTTTCGTTCCAGCTAATTTTCCATTTATACGCAACTGGCGCCATCAAACTGCCTGCATAAAATACTGGTGTTTTACCAACGGCGATAAGTGCAAGTTGCTTGGCATAATTGCGCTTAGTCGGGATGCCCTTACACCAGAGAGCGCTTTCACGCGCAATCCACGGTTCAGTATCGTCAAGCTGCTTGAACCAGGAACTTGATAGCAGATTGAAATTATGCAGTAAAGTAAATAATCCGCGTAAATTATACAGCATACCCATGCGTGGCTGCGTGTCATTTGGAATGCGCGCAAATGCAATTTGGCGTTGCTCAGCGATACGCTCAACTTCCCCGCCTGTTGTAGTGACGGCGATCTGGCAACCGCGCTCGATTGCTTGGTGCAAGCACGCTACGGTTTCCTCAGTATTGCCAGAATGGCTACTCGCAATTACTAGCGTGTGTTCTGTGGCATAGGCGGGCAATGTGTAGTCTTTCACGACTTCAAACGGAATTGGTAGCGTATCGCGCAGCAGCACCTTCGCTGCGTCGGCAGCAAGCGCCGAACCACCCATACCAGCAACGATTACATGGCGCAGCTCTCGCCCGTCGTGATCTTCATTTATCACTGGAATTTCGCGAGAAATTTGCGCATGCAATTTTGCGGCAACATCAAGCGCCCCTAAGTGGTCGCGCTGTTTCAAAATCTGTGCGTCATCAAGCATTCTTAAAACTGCCTTTTCCACTTGCGATACATTCTTTATCTATGATACAGTATATGAGAAAGCATAACAAGAATGATAGAGTAATGAGGTGGGAATGAATATAAAACCGCAGACAACACAACCAATTAGCGACGATCAAGAACTTGCAAAGGTTTTGGCTGGTGTAAGTGATGATGCTACTGCCGTGCAGCCGCAGACCGCCCTGCCCCCAACTCCACCGCCGATGCCGCCGGCGCCGACGGATGACGCTGCGCCAACAAACACTCCCGCTAAAACTGCAGACTCAGTAAAAACTCCAACAGCGCCTGCTACATCAGGCGACGCCTCGCTTGATGCTGTCAAGAAAGATGCTATCAATGAGTTGCGTCCGCTTGTTGATAAACTCAACATTGCTCCCGACGAAAAATTTGATACCTATCTCCTGCTGATCCGCTCCACCGACGATCGTTCACTCATCGCGCCGGCGCACGAAGCCGCTAAAGCGATTCCTGATGAGGGTCGTCGGGCTCAAGCACTGCTTGACATTATTAAGGAGATTGACTACCTTTCAAATCCGCAGAGCTAAGTACTTTGACGTAGTCGTAGCAGTATGCTAGAATGACGAGTCTATGGAATTTAGTTTAGGAGAGCGACGCGAGGTCGTGTTTAACTCGTATACGGGCAATCTGGCTGTCGGAGAAACAGTTGAGTTTTATGATGGTGACGATCGTGTTCGTGTTGAGGCTGAAGGCGTAGACGATTACATGGGTAATGTTATCCGTGCGATAGGTCGTATTGTTGGACAGAAAGAGGTTATTATGTCTGCAGGATTATTTTCGTGCGATAACGGTGATGGCTTCGCTGTATTCAAAACTAAGCGCGGGAACGAGCAAGAAGCCTCTTAAACTCTTCGGGAGACATCTCTCCTCGTAGGTACGGTAAAACATCCTTGTACGGTATACCATAAAACTCTTCTAATCGCTTCTTTGCGCCCTCTATCCCTCCGTGTGAACTTGGGTCTGGGCGATATGGGATATATCCGTTTATGAAACGCTCTGCTAAGAATGCAAAATCATCTAATAACTCACGCGACGTTATATCCATCTCATCGCGCATAGCACTTAACACATAGCGTCCAATCCGCTTAGCCTTCTCGCTTGATTTTGCGAGAATTTCTGGTGCGATGTCATCAATACCACCACGGCCTTCTGACGAATGTTCATCATACCAAACCGGTACGTAATAAGCGGCAAAATGATCCTCAACTAAGCCATCCTCGTTTATTGTATTCCATCTAAACAGCCCAGGAACAGACCAAGTAACCGGCTCAATGTGTGCGTCTGGGAACGCTTCCCGCAACAGCATGTCTGCGATGCGCAACGTCGCTGACGATGACCTGGTCTCGTCAACTATCGCAACGCGCTGTCCGTCAAGTACGGTTGGATAATTCCAAACATCACTAAGATCATTTTCGTCTATCTTATCAAGATCTTCAGGATACAAATACAGCGCACGAATTTGCTGGATAACGTTTTTGCGGAATTTTGGATGTAGCCTATCTAACGATATTTTATCAATATCTGGGTTCTGATACCCCTCATCGCCGTCGACAGAACGAGAAAGTCCCATCGCAACTAAGTATGTTTTTTTGTCTATATTAAGAAACGACGCTTCAGGAATTTCCTCTGGCTGTCTTCCCGTAAGTGGGCTCCACAGTTCATGGATGATATTATTCACATTGCGCGCTGATTTGTCTAGATATACGGCATGCGTGACAGGCTCATCCGGATAGCGTGCCTCTTCAAAAAGAAAGTGCTTTGATTTTTTGACGTCACCTGTAAAAATGCCTGCCAAGGCATCGGTATCAGTGATGTACTGAGCTTCAACGTTACTTACGCCCCGCGGCAGTAAATTATCTTTGCTGAGATTACCGTATATCGCTGAACCGTTTTCGTCATACCCAGTGACTCTCGTATCTAACTCGCCGCTAGCTTGAATAATTTTATAACCTGGATTTGGATCATCAAAATCAAAAGATACTCTAACCATGTGTTGTATAATAGCATAAATTTTATAAAAAATCAAATTACTAGTATAGTTACTATACGGCAGCCGCGATGATGTACTCTGTAACATTCATCAAGACCCCCCGCAGCGCCCAAGAAGCCCAGTACTATAATAATCTCTATGGTCGCAGCAAAGTAGCC
>ERZ773043.70-NODE-70-length-49044-cov-4.543979_pt1 | contig 49044 bp, 40 predicted proteins | sample MGYA00580636_ERZ773043 | MGnify/ENA primary metagenome ERZ773043 (study PRJEB29015, sample SAMEA2737992) | human oral metagenome | biome: human oral; feature: human-associated habitat; material: dental | place: China | collected 2065 ...
TTCCAGTCTTTTTCCTGTATAGAGGGTAAATGGATGATTATGATAATTTTCAAGCAAGTTGATTTCTATGTTCTGTATATCTTTTTGCTCCGCAATGCCTACATCATCCAGTAAAAAATCCACGGCATCTGTTATTTCCCTTCTCATAAGTTTCTTATTCATAGCAAATCTCCTTTGCCAAATGGTCGTATGCAAGGTCTACACTGCTTCCTTTTGCATATTTCTTAATGCTTTGTCTGCTATATATAGCTTCTTCCACTTTTACAGTCTTTGGTATTTTGTTTTGAAAAACCTTTATTTTCCCTTGATACATTTCTTCCACCTGTTCAGTAAGAAGTTTTGAGAGATTTGTCCTGTTATCGCACATGGTAAGCAAAATACCTTTTATCGTTAGACTTGCGTTGACTCTCTTTTTAATTTTTTGAATGGTTTTTAAAAGTTCACTGATTCCGACGATTGCAAACAACTGCGTATCTGCTGTGATAAGCACGCTGTCCGATGCACAAAGAGCATTGATGGTCAAGATATTCAGCGATGGAGAAGTGTCTATAAGGATATAGTCGTAATGCTCTTTTACCTGATTAACAATTTCTGATAGTATCTGTTCACTCCCTGTTTCTGCCCTCATTTGTGTTTCAACAGCGGATAAGTAAATGCTTGAGGGGATAATATCTATTTCATCATAAGATATGATATATTCCTCTACCAAATAGCTTTCATCTTCCTCCAATTCCGTCATTAACAGGTGTCCTATTGTTTTTTTGAGAACATCGGTACTTTCTACTCCAAAGCATCTTGTGAGATTGGCTTGCGGATCAAGGTCAATGACGAATACTTTTTTGCCGAGTTCTTTTAATGAGTATGCAAGGTTTAATGTTGTGGTTGTTTTTCCAACACCGCCTTTTCGATTGGCTATGGTGATTATTTCTGCCATATTCAACTCCTTTCGCTATTTGAGGTATATTTTAAGGTATAAAAAAATAGGGATACAGTGCCGAAAACTCCTTATTATCAAGGTTTTTTCTTTGTATCCCTATTATAACTCAAGCCCAATATTCATATATTCGCTTCAAAAAAGTTAAAGTATTTTTTCAAATTCATCAAGTGTCATAGTAATACTTCTTTTTTTAGTACCCTGCTCAGTCTCAACAACTCCGGCAGCCTCAAGCTGATCCATAATCCTGGCAGCCCTGTTAAACCCAAGCTTAAAAAGCCTCTGTATATATCCTATTGTAGCATTATCCTGTTTTATAACACATCTGCCTACATCAGAAAAAAGTTCATCTCTTTCGGAGCCTGTATATGTTTTATTTTCTGTACCTGCTTCTTCTATATCTGCCGCCACCTCTTTATCATAATCATTTACACCGCAATTGGCATTAATAAATGCTACAACATCCGATACTTCCTTGTCAGATACAAAAGCCCCCTGAATTCTTACAGGCTTAGGTGTTGACTGTGAATCAAAAAGCATGTCTCCTTTACCGAGGAGCTTCTCAGCCCCTCCGCCGTCAAGTATAGTTCTTGAGTCTATCGCCGATGAGACGGCAAAAGCTATCCTTGAGGGTATATTTGCTTTAATAAGACCTGTAATTACATTGACGCTGGGTCTTTGTGTGGCAATAACAAGATGAATTCCACATGCCCTTGCAAGCTGTGCGAGTCTGCATATATGATCTTCAACTTCATTATGTGCAACCATCATAAGATCTGCAAGCTCATCAATTATTATAATTATCTGCGGCATTACTTCAAACTCTTCTTTTGGAAGTGTCTTTTTCATCTTTTCATTATAACCCTTTAAATCCCTTACTCCTGATTTTGCAAATAATTTATATCTTTCTGCCATCTTTGAAACAGCCCAGTTTAAAGCAGCCGCAGCCTTTTTAGGATCAGTTACAACAGGTATAAGAAGATGCGGTATGCCATTGTAAACCGAAAGTTCTACAACTTTCGGATCTACCATAATCATTCTTACTTCTTCCGGTGAATATTTAAACAGTATACTCATTATAAGCGTATTTATACATACAGATTTTCCTGAGCCTGTGGCTCCGGCTATAAGAAGATGCGGCATCCTCGCTATATCCGCAAATACCGGTTTGCCGCTTATATCCCTTCCAAGGGCAAAACTTAATTCACTATGCCCATATCTGAATTCATGTGATTCTATAAGTTCTCTTAAGTGAACCAGAGTATTTTCCTTATTTGGAACTTCTATACCTATAGCTGCTTTACCTGGTATAGGAGCTTCTATCCTTATATCACTTGCCGCAAGATTAAGCTTTATATCATCGGCAAGTGAAACTATACGACTTACCTTAACACCCTGCTCAGGCTGTATCTCATATCTTGTTACAGTGGGTCCACAGCTTATATCCCCTATACTTACATCAACACCAAAATTATGCAGTGTCTGTTTTAACTTTAAAGCTGTACTTCTGTATTCTGCATCATCTGAAGCAGCAGGCGGTTTAGCTTTTTTAAGCAGCTCAGTAGATGGAAATATATATTTTTTATGCATTTTTTTATGTTTATGCTTATCTTTATTATATATATTATGTTTATCTTTATTATATGCAGCAGTTGTATTGCCGGGCATAATATTCGGTATCTTTTTATTTGACATATTGTTTTTTAAAACCGAAACATCAGATATATCTCTATCTGTACCGTTCCTATTACCGGCAGTTCTGCCATAACCCTTATCATCTGCAGTATCTTTTAATAAATCAACCGTTGCACTGCCTGATTTATTTTTTGATATGTCATCTGATATATTATTTGACTTATATCCTGATATACCGTCATCTAAGCTGTCTGAACTATCACCTGCCGTATCCGTGTTCATATTATCGTTAAAACCAGCTTTTTCATCAGTTTTTGAAGCACCTTGTAGAAAAATTTCTTCAAATTCATCATCGGCTGTATCTTCAGTTTGCGATGATGTAAATACATGCCCCTTATTGTCAGAATCTTTTTTAGCAAATTCAGATTCAGCCCCTTCTTTTAAAGCTTCTTTTCTTGCAAGGATCTCATTTGCCTTTCTTATTGTCTCTTCATCAAGCGGATCATCTTCATAAGCCATATTATTATAATCTTCGGCTCTTATTATCTTTCCGGTAAATATCTCTGAATTATCCGAGTCAACTCCGTCATCAGATATCACAGTAATACCTGTGTCATCATTCCTCTTTTTATCATAAAACGCATTATTATAAAAGCCTTTATTTTTTCCGGTATTTTTATCACCCTTTATTTTATAATCATGCGGAGCATTTTGATATAAAGCTTTATTTGCTTTTGTCATCTTTGCAAGCTTTGAAAATACAGTATCGTTACTGCCGTTATCTACACCATACAGTTTATCATTCACAGACTCCGCTTTAAAACCTTTATTATCATCCCCTGAATCTTTGTCATCAGGCTTTAAAAACAGTTTTTTTGCAGGCTCCACTATAAAATCAAATATATGGTTTTGTTTTTTAGGATATCTGATTTTATCAATATCGCAGCCTCCTGAAGCTGTATTATTATAGTTATAATCTAAATCACCGTTCTTCCCGGTATTTTTATCAAAAATATCGTCAGAACCGTAATCCTCATCATAGCCGCCTATATCATCATCTTCCTCATACTGCTTTCCTTTTTTTCTCAGATTTAATAAATCATCTACTATATGCCTATATGCATTGCTGCCGTTTTCACTTACAAAATTTACGAAAGAACGCTCACTTATACATATTATACATATTGCCAGAAATGAAAACATCAAAACTACAGTACCTATTTTGCCGGCGAATTTGATTGAATATGAATAAAGCAGCGCACCTATAATCCCTCCTGCCTTCTTTTCATTATAAAATTCCATCATATTCACTGCAAGCTCAGTATTTTTACCAAACAGTGAATGCATAATACCTGAAACACAAAGCAGTATACCTGCACCTGCCGCTGCTTTCATAATTGATTCAGCACTTGCTTTATTAGATATTAAAAATGCCACACCTACAAAAAATATTACCGGAAATAAATACCCTGCAACTCCAAAAAGACCCAGCTGAAAATCTTTAAAAAATCTTCCCGCTGTGCCTCCTAAACCGAAAATTCCTATAAAAAGCAGTACTGATACTGCAAAATCCACTATTATAAGTATCTCGCCTGCAAGAAAATTTTCTTCAGGTGTTTGATATTCTTTTTCATCAAAATACTCATTATATACAGATTTTTTTTCCGTATTTTTTCTGACTGTAGATTTTTTAACCGGACTTTTTTTGACTGCCCTTTTATTTTTTGTCTCAGTCTGGTTTTTTGTAACGGATGCCCTGCGAACTGAGCCTGAAGTGCTCTTTGTGCTTCTTTTTCCTGCCAATCCAAACACCTTCCTGTAGCCGTAATTTAAAAGCGAGCATAACTGTAAGCCGGGTTCTGTATCAGACAATCATCTATCTAGCTCTGCCGTTGCCGGCAGAATCAAGCGACAAACCTGAGCTTGGACGGGCAGCCCCTGTATTAAAAATACGCTCTATTTAGTCTTGCTTCGGATGGGGTTTACATGGTCCCCGTATGTTGCCATACAGGCGGTAGTCTCTTACACCACCTTTTCACCCTTACCGCATAAGCGGCGGTATGTTTCTGCTGCACTTTCCTTAGAGTCGCCTCCACCGGACGTTATCCGGCATCCTGCCCTGTGAAGCCCGGACTTTCCTCATACATAGACATAATCCTAAAAAGGTATATATTATAAAGATAATCCATACCCTTTTACATTAGATTCATATAGTACAAAATAACTAGAAGAAGGAAAAAATGAAAGTCATAAAGTATATGCATGCGATTGTCTGTTATACTCGCTTTATACTGCAAAGCATATGCCTCGCAGTATAAAGTATATCATCAAAATCTGATTTTCTCAATATACTTCTGTCTCTTGCAACAGATGTACCCTTTATACATAAATTCCATTTTATACACAGTCTTTTAAAGCTGAGTTTTTATTATAAATATACTTTCAAAAAACATTTTTTTGCATATTCTGATGTTCATTTTATGCTTAAATACCATACTATACAATATAATTTAGGACTTGCTATAAATAACATGTTCTGATAAACTATGGTGGTATATATAAATGTCGGTATAATCGACTTATTAAATTAAGGAGGATGTTTTCTATGAAAGCATGTGTTATTTATTTTACAACTTCAGGCAATACTGAAATGTTGGCTGAAAGCTTAGCAGAAGGACTTCGTTCAAAAGCTGAAGTTGAATTAAAGAAAGTGTCAGATGCAGAAACTTTAAACCTTTCTGATTTTGATATAATCGCTCTAGGTTCTCCTGCACAAGGAACTGAAGAAATTGATGAAACTGAGATGAAACCTTTTTATGACAGTCATGTAGACGAACTCAAAGGTAAAAAAGTTATACTTTTCGGCTGCTTCGGATGGGGCGATGGAATGTTTCTTGATACATGGAAGGATGATGCGGTTTCACACGGTGCCAATGTAATAAAAACTTATGGTAATCTTGAAACACCTGAAGCTGCCGCTCTTGATGAGATAAAGGAAATAGGTGCAAACGCCTAAAATCACATCAAAAATGTGTTTTTCCACATAATGCTAAGGCTGTTTTGGGGCTGTTGCATTAAGAATTAGAGCTACAAAAGATATTGATTATTTTAATGTAAATCTGCTATATCTTGTAGAGTTTTTTCTTTAATGCATCAGCCTCTGCCCGTTTTATTAAAGGAACAGGGCTCTGTCTTTAGAAAAAATGATAAGACCGGTAATTTTTTCGGTCTTATCACTGAAATTTATAATAAAATATACATTATATACAATTATTGAACTTTTTCATTCAAAAAGCATATCACCGTATCCTGGAACCGGCCAATACTTTCGATCGGTAATAGTCTCGAGCTTGTCAACAGGAACCCTAAGTATTTCCATTGCCGAAACTACCCTGTCATGGTAAAAATGTGCGGCTGCGCATCCGCAATCACTGTCATTACGACTTTTAAAAGCTTCAGCTTCATCAATCACTCTCTTAAGATTATTATATGCTGTTTTAACCTGCAATAACAGATCTGTACACTCATTTAACAAATCTTCATGTACTGAAAAAGAGCTTTTGTTGCCGACAGCTTTAACTTCATTTAAAGAATGTGCAATCATACCTGTATACTTAATAACTGCCGGTATATAGAGCTTTCCAGCCATATCAAGCATGGTTCTTGCCTCAATTGCAACCGCTTTCATATAGGACTCAAATTCTATTTCAGCTCTTGATTCAAGTTCTGCCCTTGTGTAGACTCCAAAACTCTCAAAAAGTTTTACCGCTTTTTCACTTCTTAAGGCTCCTATCGCATCCACCATGCTCTTAAGATTCGGAAGTCCTCTACACTCCGCTTCCTTAACCCATTCATCTGAATATCCGTTGCCGTTAAAAACTATACGCCTGTGCTTTTTTAAAAGCTCCTTTATAAGATCATGAACCTCCATCTCAAAATCAGCACTGTTTTCAAGCCTGTCGGCAGCCTCTTTAAAAGACTCGGCAACTATAGTATTTAAAACCACATTGACTGAAGATATGGATTCAGAAGAACCAAGCATCCTGAATTCAAATTTATTATTAGTAAATGCAAATGGCGATGTACGATTTCTGTCTGTTGCATCCTTTTTAAAATCAGGCAAAGTTGCAACTCCTGTTTTTAAAGTTCCTCCGCTTTTAGATCTCACCGCCTCGCCTGTATCACACAACTGGTCAATAACATCCTCAAGCTGTTCACCTAAAAAGACAGATATGATTGAAGGCGGTGCCTCATAACCGCCAAGCCTCTGTTCATTTCCCAAAACTGCGGCAGTTTCTCTTAAAAGATCCGCATGAGTATCAACCGCCTTTAATATACACGCAAGTACCAGTAAAAACTGTATATTTTCATGTGGCGATTCCCCCGGATTAAGCAGATTTATTTTATCATTACTTACAAGCGACCAGTTATTATGCTTTCCTGAACCATTGACTCCGGCAAAAGGCTTTTCATGAAGCAGACATGAAAGACCGTGCTTTGCGGCTACTCTTTTCATAGTTTCCATTATAAGGTGATTATGGTCAGCGGCGACATTTGCCTGTTCATAAACAGGTGCAAGTTCGTGCTGTGAGGGAGCAGCCTCATTATGCTGCGTTTTTGCAGGAACTCCAAGCTTCCAGAGTTCATCATTTAATTCATTCATATATGCCGCAGCCTTATCCCTTATAACTCCAAAATAATGATCGTCCATTTCCTGACCCTTAGGAGGCATTGCTCCAAAAAGCGTTCGACCTGCATAGATAAGATCAGGTCTTTTTAAATATTTATCACGATCTATAAGGAAATATTCCTGTTCTGCACCTACACTTGGAATTACCCTCTTTGAAGTTGTATTGCCAAACAATCTCAATATCCTTAAAGACTGAATATTTACCGCCTGCATTGAACGCAGCAGTGGAGTTTTTCCGTCAAGTGCCTCACCCTTATATGAACAGAAAGCTGTCGGTATACATAATATTACACCTATTTTATCTTTAATTAAAAAGGCAGGTGATGTACAGTCCCATGCAGTATACCCCCTTGCCTCAAATGTAGCCCTTAGACCTCCTGAAGGAAAGCTTGAAGCATCAGGCTCTCCCATTATAAGCTCCTTTCCTGAAAATTCCATGATTACATTGCCATGTTTTCCCGGAGCTGATATAAAAGAATCGTGTTTTTGTGCAGTTACTCCGTTTAGAGGCTGAAACCAATGTGTATAATGTGTTGCTCCGTTCTTAAGAGCCCACTCCTTCATACCATGTGCCACTATATCTGCAAGTTCGGCATCAAGTTCAGTTCCGTCCTCTATTGTCTGCCTGATTTTCCTGTATACACTTTTGGGAAGGTAGACAGACATAGCAGAATCGTTAAATACATTACATCCATAATAATCAGCTATACAGCGTGCCATATCTTATTAAGCCTTTCCTTCTGAGCCAAAAAGCCCTGGTTTTTCACAAACGGTCTGCATTATAACATAATGCCTCCCCCTTTCCCTTTTTAACATTTCTGTTACCGGAACTGACATTACTTCCTTCTCCTTTATAATTAATAGTAGTATGATTTTTTTTATTATACTATGTTATAGACATTTTCTCTATGTTTTTATAAAATTACTGTTGTTTTTTTTATTTAAATAGATATCTTAAAAATAGACATCTTAAAAACATCTTAAAAACAACATAAATTCTTATTTATCTATTCAATCCTCTATAAACCCTGTATTTTCAAGGCAAATCGCCTATTAAATGTTCAAACCTTATGTATTTTCCCTTGTTTTTGCCCTTATGAGCCGAAACAAGAGAAATTTTTATTCTCCGCCGATTACCTTATCCAGCAGTCTTGCGGAAGTACGCTTCGCTTCCCTTGTAGCGTGAGCGTAAATGTTCATTGTGGTACTGACATCAGCGTTTCCGAGAAGTTCCTTCACATCTTTAGGTGCTGCACCGTTTGAAAGCAGATTGCTTGTATAAGTGTGTCTGAGCATATGGAAGTGGAAGTTCTCCAATCCCTCCACCTTTTTTCTTGCTGTCCTGCACATAATCCCCACCGTACTCGGTGCTTCAAATGCCCCGTCAGGTCTAAGGCAGACAAAGGATAATTCCTTGTACCCCTCTGGGACTTCTTTCGACCTCGGCAGACTGTAAACCTCATAGTAGGTGCGGTCTTTTTCTTTGACCTTCAAATAGTAATTAAGGCTGTACAGTTCCCCGTATCGGAAACGGTTTTTGTGCTGTTCTGTTTTCGCAGTTTTCAGGATTGCGACAAGCGTATCGCAAAAGTCTACGGTGCGGATTTTTTTACGCTTTGTTGCCCCTATTTCTGTTTTGTGCCTTGCCCCGTTGTAACGCATACTGCGGCGTACTGTCAGATATTGTTCTTCAAGGTTGATGTCCTGCCAAGTCAGACCACAGACCTCTCCAATACGCAAGCCTGTATAATAGGCTATCTGTATAGGAAGAAGTGCAGAATTGTTTTTCTTTTTCAGGAAGTCCTCTAATCTCTGATACTGTTCGTAGCTGAGCGTTGGTGTGGAGACAGTTTCTCAGTCCTCGTCCGAGAACAGTTCGTATTCTTCTTTCTTTCCTCGCCATACCACATACTGCATCGGGTTAAAGGTTATCAGCCTTTTCGGGAATACTGCAAAACGGAACTCCCCTTGTAAAACAGCCGAAAACAATCGAAGATACCCTTTGCTGAGTGCCTTTGCAGTTGTACCGTCAGGATTTGTACCGCCAAAGCTGAGAAAGTCTATATATGCCTGTAAATGGTCGGCGGTTACGGTTTTCAGCTTTCGGTTTCCTATCGGGTGCTTTTTGATACGGTTGACCGTTCCTTGATAGGACATTACCGTACCATTGCTGAGATTGCCAGGTTTCAGTTCTTCCTCCACCCACAGATCGAGCAGCATACCAACTGTGATGTTTTCAGACTTCGCAACGAATTTCTTTTCCTCATAGTCAGCGATTACTTTTCTGAGCAGGGCTTCTGTTTCAGACTTGCTTTCTGTTCCCACAAATTCTTTCTGTACTTTTCTGCCGCTTTCATCTTCGATATAGAAGCGTACGTACCACTTTTTACCTTTTTTTCTTACAGAACCTTTTGCCATAGATAAATTTCCCCTTTCTATCCGTGGCAATCGAGACTGCGACATATGATGTGCGTAAAGTAATAAGGTTACTTATGCCGATGAGTGTCAGTCATCGTTTTCACTTGTCAAAGAGCCACGGAATTTTTCTTTTTCAGCAACCCTTTCTTCGGCTGCTGTCACTATCCCGAACAGGTCGCCCATCTTTACAGCGGTGCGTCCCTCATCGTAGATATGTAAAATCCCATCTAAAAACTGCTTCATATCCTCGATAGGAAGTTCCATTTCTTTACGGTAAACTCTTTCCATAATCGTCCCTGACTCAATCGCATAGCGGCGTAAGGACTGCTTTAAGCCCTCGTCCTCCGCTACATGGTCAACCTCAGCCATAGCGTCTGCAAAGTGATAAGTCATAACCGTATAGAGGTCAATCATTTTCCCGAGGAATGTCGTGAGCAGTTGTTGGTGCGGTTCTCCCTTTACCACAGAAGAAACCGTATCAAGATATTTTTTGATATGTTCCTCCATATCCTTTGCACATAAAGTGCGGCTGTCATATTCCTTATCTTCGGAAAGTCCTGTCAGCCATTCGGGAGTGGTCAGGAGTGCTTCTGCCAGCCCGTTGATAATCATTGTACGCTTAGGGTCTACACCGTCCGCTTCATATCTCTGAATGGTAGATTTGTTTACTCCGACACGCTTACCAAGTTCGGGCATTGTTAAGTTTAATTCTGTTCGGCGTTCTTTCACTCGTTCACCGACCTGTTTTGCGGTGAATATAATTTCTTTTTTCAAGATTTTCACCTCCTATTGCTGATAGTATAACATAGGAAAACCTATTTTGCAACTGCAAATTTAATGATAGACAAAAACATTTCTTGATAAGTTGCAAAACGAGTTGACAAGAGATAGCAAAACAAGTATAATTACAAATACATAGTTGCGAAATGCGTATTTTGAAAGGAGGTTGATAAAATGAGCAACATCAAAATGGGTTTAACCATAGAAGAAGCAGCAGAATGTACGGGTATCGGAAGAAATACAATGCGTAAGTTGGTAGACTGGGGCAAACTTCCCGTCCTCAAGGTCGGAAGAAAAGCGATTATACGCAGGGATACTTTAGAGCGATTTATGAGCGTCAATCAGGGAAGAAACCTGCTCAATGAAAACGATGTCCGCAAAGTAGAATAAGCATTCTCCAAGCCCTCGGCGTTTGAGAGCGAAATATACCCCTCGCACAAATCTACGATTTGTACTCTGGGTATTTCGCCCTTGCAGGGGGCTATGTATCACAGCTTCAGGCAAAGCACCGCCGCTATGATACAGAAGAAAACAGCCCGCTGTTTTCTTCGCTGTCCGTCTGCTTACGCCGCCGAAACAGCGGCAACCGATTTCTCGGTTGCAAAAAGAGTATGCCCGTCACGGGAGGAAGGAGTATATGGCAAGACATAGTTTTATACAGATGTCAAAGCTACCCAATGTCAAGGGAAGAATATCCTATATCACAAGCCACGCAAGACAGGAAAATCTCTATGCCACCTACCGCACCGCCGACAATGAATTTTGGAGTAACCTTGCAAGGGAAAGCCAGCAGGAATTTAAGCGAAGCAGTACAGAGGGCAAATGTATTGAAGCAAGGGAATTGATTATCGCCCTGCCTGAAGTATATACAAGATACGAGCTGCAGGAAGTCCTTGAAGATTTTACGGAGGAGTTCCGCAAGCGGTATGGTATGGAGTGCGTGTCAGCCCTCCACCACAACAAACGCAAGACAAACTATCATATCCACCTTATCTTCAGCGAAAGAAAACTGCTTCCTGAACCTGACATCAAGATAGCCACACGCAGCGTGTTCTATGATGAAACAGGCAAAAGGGTACGCACCAAGAAAGAAATCACGGGAGAGGACGGACAGATACGAAAAGGCTGTACCGTCATAAAAAAGGGCGAGGTTTACGAAAGGCACCTCTTTACCGTGAAAGATGATAAATTCAAAAGCGAGCTTTTTCTTCGGGAAGTGAAAGAGATTTATACCAACCTTATCAATAGGCATATCTCCGATCCCGAACAGCAGTTAAAGGTATTTGATAAGAACAGCGTTTATCTTCCCACAAAGAAAATCGGAAAGAACAATCCCAAAGCCGCAGAAATTGAAGCTGACAACGCCGCAAGGCAAGAATGGAACAGGACAGCGGATATGGCGTTGTTATCGGGTATTTCCGAAACACAGATTTTAGAAGTCAAGCAGACCGAGATACACGAAAAAGCAAGCCAATCTATCAAAAGCAAAGGCTGGCTGCCTAATCTGTTCCGTGGGATTGTGGCAAAGGCAAAAGATTTTCTGCAAAACCTTATTCGGGAAAAAGATATGCCGCCCAAGCCTACACTTGATATTGATATGGCAGAGTTCCGCCATATGAGAAACCTGATGATAAAAGTACAGGATAAAGCGGTAAAAATCAAAAACTTGCAGGATAAAGTTCTGCCGCAGTTGAAACAGCAGCTTGCTGATACAAAGGGGCTTTTCAAAGGCAAAGAACGAAAAGCGTTGGAGGTAAAAATCAAAGAAACCGAAGCGGAGATTGCCGACAGGTTGGATAAAATCCCTGATACACTCAAAGCGGACGGTTATCCTGATGTACAAGTTTTTATGCGTACTTTCCGAGAAATGGAAAGCGTTGTAGAACAGTACAACCGTGACCTTGCCGAGTGGGAATACCAAGTCAGCAGGAAACCGGCAGCCGCCTTCAAAGAACAGCATAGACCGCCCGAAAAGCAGAGCGTGTTAAAACATCTACGAGAGATACAGGAACGCAACAAGCAGCAACCACCGCAAAGACAGCGTAAGAAATCCATTGACAGAGATAGCCGATAGGCATTGAAAAACCGCCGTTATGGTGTTACCCATAGCGGCGGCATACATAATTATTTACTGACCACAAGCGTGATTTTCATATACTGAACATTGATGATTGTTTCTTTTTTGCACTTCGGACAGTAGAGAGGAAAGTTTTTCATCTCGGTATCTTCTCGTATCATAGTACGGGTTTTATTGCCGCAGACAGGACAAAGTATCCATTGTGTATGAATTTTCATTTATCTTCTCCTAAAAGCAGTTCACTCAAATTTTCTGTCATATAAAAGTGCTGCAATCAATACCACAAGGCAAGAGCCACAGTTATGTACCAATGCTCCTGTTGTCGGCGTAAGCAGTCCTAAAAGCGACAGTGTAATCGCAACAAAATTGATAAAAAGAGATAGTGAAATACTAAACTTAATTGTTTTTACACAGGCATTTGACAATCGTTTCAAATAAGGTATCTTTGCTATGTCATCGCTCATCAGAGCAATGTCTGCTGCTTCTACAGCTATATCGCTCCCCATTGCTCCCATAGCAACACTGACATCTGCGGTTTTAAGTGCCGGTGCGTCATTTACTCCATCACCAATCATACAAACCGTTTTTCTCTCTTCTTGTAATGCTACAATTTCGGATACTTTCTGTTCAGGTAAAAGTCCTGCATGAACATCTGTAATGCCAACCTGTTTTGCAAAATATTCAGCGGTCTGCTTGTGATCACCTGTAAGCAATACAGCGTGTGTTCCAATTTTACGCAATCTTTCAATCATATTTGCTGATGTATCACGCAGCGTATCAGAGAGAGTTACTGCACCGAGAAGTTTTTCTGTATCAGCTACAAGAATGACCGCTTTTCCCTCGTTTCTGAATTTCTCAAGTATCTGTTCTGCAATACTTTCAATCTCTATTCCCTGTTCTTTTAGATAAACTGTATTACCACAAAATAATTTTTTGTCACGAATTACCGCTGAAATTCCCTTGCCAGGTAGCATATGGAAATCTTCAACCTCGAGCAATTCGATGTTTTGTTCTTTTGCATAAACAGTAATGGCTTTTGCAAGAGGATGTTCCGAGTAACTTTCGGCAGAAGCGGTAAGACGCAGAAGTAGGGTTTTATCTATATCATTATCAAATGAATAAATGTCTTTTACTACAAGATTTCCATTTGTAAGTGTACCCGTCTTATCAAAGGTAATGGTATCAACCTTACCCATTTGCTCTAAGGCTTCACCTGACTTAATAATAACTCCGTGTTTTGTCGCTTGCCCGATTGCTGCCATAATCGCTGTAGGCGTAGCAAGCACCAACGCACAGGGGCAAAATACAACGAGAACAGTAACCGCTCGGACGATGTCTTTGGTTACGATAAATGCAATAATTGCAATTAATAATGCAACAGGCACAAGCCAGCTTGCTGCTTTATCTGCAATACGAGCCATCGGTGCTTTTTTGTTTTCTGCTTCCTCTACCATACGAATTAGTTTTTGTAAAGAACTATCCTCACCCAGTTTTGAAGCACGAATATCTATTGTTCCAAAGCGATTGATTGTACCGCAAAAAACGCTATCTCCAACGGTCTTATCAACTGGTAAAGATTCCCCCGTCATAATAGACTGGTCAACTGAGGTCGTCCCATCCATAATATCTCCATCAACAGGGATACTTTCACCAGGAAGAACACGCAGAATATCATTCATTTTAATATCTTCAGCGGCAATCATTTCTTCTTTTCCATTTGAAATCTTGCGTCCTTGTTGTGGTGTAAGGCTGATAAGTTTTTTCAATCCTTTTTTCGCTCTTTCAGTGGTTTTCTCTTCTAAAATTGCTCCGATTGCCATAATAAAAGCGACTTCGCCTGCGGCAAATAAATCTCCAATGGCTATTGCCGCAATCATAGCGATAGAAATTAACAATGCGGATGAGATCTTGCTGATACCGTGATTGTGGATAATCCTCCAAATAGAAAGGTATAGCAAGGGAATACCGCAGATAACTACTGATACCCAAGCAGGATCAATGGGAAGTTTGTTTCCTGTTAGTGATAGCACAAGACTGATAACAAGAAATATACCGCCTACAATCGTCATAGGAATACCTGCGAGAAAATCATTGATTTTTTTAATCATAGTTTCAATCCTCCTAAATTTATATCATTGACTCTCACGGAGAGCTATGATACACTATATTCGATACAAAACACTTTGTTCTGCATTTAGTTTATTGAATTTTACTTTTCATATCAATAATCAAATCCATTACTTTGTATGTTATCGAACAGAACATAAAAATTGTTTGGAAAGGAAGTAATTATGGACAGACGACAAATAAAGACAAGACAAGCTATCTTTTCGGCTTTTGTCAAGTTGCTTGAAACCAAACGCTATGAGAAAATAACCGTACAGGAAATACTTGACGAAGCGAATATCGGAAGAAGTACTTTTTATGCTCATTTTGAAACGAAAGACGAATTGTTAAAAGCTGTCTGCAAGGAATTGTTCGGACATATCATTGATAGTGCTGTGGATAAAACCCATACACACGGTCTTTATTCAAATAAAGAAGTGCCGCAGTCTATTTTTTGTCACCTTTTACAACATTTGCAGGAAAATGACAATAATATTTTAGGATTACTCTCTTGTGAAAGCAGCGAGATTTTCCTTCATTATTTCAAGGACAGCTTAAATGAATTGATACAAACACAATTCGTAAACCACAACCGCAAGCAAAATCAAGATTTACCCCAAGAATTTCTTGTCAACCATATTTCAGGTAGCTTTGTAGAAATGGTTTTATGGTGGTTGAAAGATAAGAAAACCCATACTCCAGAAGAATTAGATCACTATTTTCGTGCTGTTATTGAGCCGATTTTATAAAGAAATAAGCGGGCAACAAATATCACCAGGATATCGTTGCCCGCTATTCTTAATTATAAATTATTTCTTTGTTTATTATCTCCATTGCTCGATTGCGGATATTATTCATCCTTTGTACCCACAACATTTGATTTTCCGATTTTAGTTTTTCCGTTATATTTTCTTTCTCGGCAAATTGCTTTATCAGCCGAAAAAACATATTCTCTGCCTGTTCGGCAATATCGGTAAGGTAGCGGTTCAATTTTCCGCTTGTGAGTAGCGTAGTGTAAATCGACCTTTTATGTTCCTGTAAGTAGCGTTTGTGTCGCTGCCCCCATAAGCCGATAGGTTTGTTTTCTTTTTCGGCTGGTAAGATAAGGCAAGGAATATAATAATCCCCCTGCAACTCATACCATAAGCCATTGCTTTCATCATAAATATACTTGTCCATTAAAAAATCCTCCGTTATAATATATTCGCACATATGTCACAGTTCTCCGATTGCCACACTTTGTTATATCTTGTTATGAGATTTTCTTTCCCTTGATTTTGCCCTTATAAGCAGTCAGGGAAAGAGTAAACTTGTGTGAAATCATATAAAGGGATAAGGCGAACACATTGCGATAAATCCTTTATTTTCAAGGCTTTTGGAGGATTTTATTGATAACCTATGGAGAGCAATAATCACTCATAATTTTATAGTTTTCAAATTCGTATATAGTTATTTTAAAAGCTATATTTTAACAGCCTGAAGTTGTTTATTTTATGTTCTATACTTTTAGCCCAAGAACCTTTTTAACCATATCGCCCATAAGCTCTATATCACATTCAAGCTTATGAATAACAGGTGCATCCTTTATATCAATCACCGCCTTTGGAATCGCAACACCCGATGTCTTATTAAGCATTTCTATAACTTCCCAGTCATCCATACCGTTTATATCAGCTATGGCACCCATTACGCTTTTTGCGAATTTATAAGGACTTGCAGTGGCAGCTATCAATGTTTTTGTATCGTCATGGCTTTCGTTTTTATATTTTTCATAAACACTTGAAGCTACCGAAGTATGAGGATCAATTATATATCCGCTCTCTTTATAAACTCTTTTTATATTCTCCAGATTTTCATACTCTGAAGCAAAACCTCCTGTAAAATCAGACATAAATTTCATCATTGATTTATCAGCACTATAATGCCCTGAACTGTAAAGCTCATACATAAGCTTTGAAGTCTTTGCACCGCTGCAGCCGCAGCTTAAGTATATAAGTCTTTCAAAATTGCTTGATATAAGTATATCCATAGATGGTGATATTGTAAGTGTAAAGTTACGGTTTTTATCATAAATCCCTGTTTTAAAAAAATCAAACAGCACTTTATTTTCATTTGATGCACATATAAGCTTATTTACAGGAAGTCCCATAAGTTTTGCAAAATAAGCTGCAAGTATATTCCCGAAATTACCTGTAGGCACACATATATTAACTTTTTCACCATCATTTATATCACCGGCTTCAAGCAGCTTTATATATGCATGGACATAATATACAATCTGCGGAACAAGTCTGCCTATATTTATAGAATTTGCACTGGAAAGCATTATATCATTATCTGCAAGAAGTTTTTTAAAAGCGTGATCTGAAAATATTTTCTTTACACTCGCCTGTGCATCGTCAAAATTGCCGTGTACCGCAAAAACCTCAACATTCGCCCCCTTCTGTGTTGTCATCTGAAGCTCCTGTATACTGCTTACACCGCCTTTAGGATAAAAAACTATTATACGGGTTCCCTCAACGTCTGCAAATCCGGACATGGCAGCCTTACCTGTATCTCCGCTTGTAGCAGTAAGTATAACTATCCTGCCATGTATATTATTTTTTTTTGCAGCAACTTTCATAAGATGAGGCAGAATTGAAAGAGCCATATCCTTAAATGCTATCGTTGCACCATGAAAAAGTTCTATATAAAAAGCTCCGCAGGCATGCTTTATATCTATAATACTTTCAGTGTCAAATTTTCCATCATATGCTTTATCTATACATTCCTTTAATTCATCCTCACTGTAATCTGTAAAATAAAGCCTCATAATCCTGTATGCCGTATTTTTATAATCTCTGCCAACTAAATCTTTAAGCTCAAAATCAAATACAGGTAACTTTTCAGGCATAAAAAGACCTCCATCATCAGCAAGTCCTTTAAGTATAGCCTGTGAAGCACTCAGTTTCCTGCCATCTCCTCTTGTACTTATATATTTCATATCATTTATATGCTTATACATTAATCATGTCCCCTTTATAAAATCCCTGAATGTAATTAAAAACTCCTTCCGCCTCCACCATGTCTGGTGCCGCTGCTTCCGGTATGTGTAGTTGAACGAAAACCTCCTGATGAGCCTCTTGATGAACCCGAGCTTCCTGAACTTATATATCTTGTCTTTGTATGTCTGCCTAAAAAATCATCTATATTTTCAGAAAGTACATAACCGGCACCTGATCTGTAAGCAAGTAAATACTGAGGTGCTGTGCCTGTCAATTTTTTCATTTCATAATTATCAATAATTACTTTAATATTAATACCGGCTATAATAACAGATATTATAAACGATAGTATAAACTCAACTGCCGTTATTCTTTTAGGAGGTTTGTAAAAGCTTATCTCTCCTGTTTCTCTGTCATAATTATACTGACCGCTTCTTACTCCCTGCATGACATATTCGCCGGCTCTTTCGATAACGGTATCAGCACATCTGTAATATTCCTTTGACTGCATATATTCTGAAGCCTTGTCAAGAATTGAGTCAATCCTGTCATCATCAAGTATCCTTATCATATGACCTGTGGTAGATATATGAATTTTTCTGTTGTCAAAATCAATTAAAAACAGCATACCGCTATGATCCTTTGAAGTTCCGAAGCCATTTTCATCATAAAAATCATCCGCATAACTTTCAGCGGATTTTCCCTCAGCATCATTGGTAGTTACTATAACGTAGTCCATACCGGTCTTATCTTTCAGTTCTCTGATTTTTTTCTCAAGCTTATCCTGCTGAGTGCTGTCAAAAACACCTGCCATATCATATACATAGGTATCTGAATCCTTTGCATAGGCTGTAATCCCGACTGCTTCACCTATAAATATAATGCACAAAATCATAAATAAAGCAAAAATCTTAAAATCTATTAAACCTGAATTCAATCTCTCATTACTTTTCATTTTTCATCTCCCTTATAAAATAAAATATGAAAATAGCAGAAAAATCACCATACAAAAAGCCGCAATAAGCAAAAAATGAATCATAAGCTTTTTACTGTCAACCGGCAGCTTTCCTATAACATTACCCTTTTGCCCGTTTATTGAAAAATAATAAATTTTATTATTTTTTCTATCATTATAAGTAAGAGTCCATACAGGCATAAGTGCATATTTCCAACTATCCTGTATTATTGCAGCTTCTTTTTTAAAAATATTAATATCCGAATATCCTGCAGTATAATCATCAAGCTTCTGCATCGCATAGCTATGTACCTCAGCCTCTATATTCTTTTCAAAATCAGAAACCTGCATATCCTTCCTTTCAGCCATAAAGCCTGAAAGATATGACATCTTAAACTGCACCGCTTTAGCGAAGTCATATGGCAAAACACCTTCAACAAGTACCTTGTTTGCTTTTTTAAGAGCATTTCTTGCAATATTGTTTAAATCCATATCGCCCTCTTTTTTTATATGATAGCTGTCAATATCTGTATATTCCGTATTTCCAATCCTTCGTACGCTGTTTTTTTGTGCCGTTGCATCAATACAGGCATGTATCCTGCAATTATATAAAATGTACGGAAAATAAACTCCGCTTAATTTATCTATCTGCTCATTTGAATAAAAATCCTTCGGAACATACTTTTTCTTTGTTATCCATGTGGAAAATATCTGCTGTGCAGTATTTCGGTCAATCTCAAAAGGTATTACATAATCAGGAGTGTCAGCTCCGTCCAGTCTACCTGAAAGAATTACCGGAGAATGACAATAATAGCAAAATGTAGCGGCAGTAGTTTGATCTGTAACTATCTGGGCACCGCAGTTAGGGCAGTTATATAAAAGTGCCTGCTCAGCTGCAGTATTTTCATCAGCATTAAAAACATCTTCAATATGCTCATTTTGTGCCGACTCATTTAATGCCCTTTCTTCCTGCTGTGCAAATTTTGCATCCAATTCCTCCTGTGAATACTCCAAAAGACAGTAATCACATTTATATCCCTGTGTCTGCGGATTAAATTTAAGCTCCGCTCCGCAACTGGGGCATTTATATAAAAGTGCATCCATATGATTTTTATTTTATGTATCTATATTGCAGTCAGATTTAATCATGACTTTAGAAAAATATCAGCTTTATACACTAAGTAAAGTCTATATATTTTCTGAAAGTCAATTTTACCGGTTTTGAAGTTTATATAAACAGGTACAAAGTCTGCTGCATATTTTTATAAATACACAAGCCCTCCTTTTAAAATTTTAATACTTTGCTTAATCTCTCTTAAGCAGTTTGAATCTGCTGTAAGGTGTGATATTGCATACTGATAATGCAGTTAATACGGTTGCCGCTGTAAATTGGAAGCCCATTCCTATGATAAACCAATTCTGCCTGATAAATCCCGAACCGGAGCCCCCTATTAAATCAAAGATTGAATCAATAGTTTCCTTATTGCCTATCACCATGTTAAGATTAATATAAAATACTGTGATTGGGTTGGTGGAATATATCCAGCCCATAAGCAATGAAGCATCATTTTCATGTGCATAAGCATCTCCAACTACACCTGCATCCATAGGCAGTAAGGTCTGCTCAGAAGCCTCAATTGAAAAACCTCCTGATAAGATACCATGCGGCAGCGTCGCAAGCATAAGAACAATAAGTACTGCATAGGCAGCCGCAGCGGATACATTGGTACTGCGGCTGAGTGATGAAGCAAAAAGCCCTATACTTCCTGCATAGTATATCACAAGTAAATATGAAATTGAAAGTTTTAGAATATCCCCTACAGTTATACCGCCGTAAACAAATACAAGTGCCATTACAGGCAGACTTGAAACGACAAGCATAAATGTAGCAAAAAATGCTGCAAGGAACTTGCCTGCTACTATATCAAACGGCTTTATACGTGTTGTGTAGAGCAGGTCAAGTGTTTTTCTCTCCTTCTCCGAACTTATAGCACCTGCAGTAAGCGCCGGTATTATAAATAAAACAACCAGAAATTCTATAAGTGCTACAAGTCTGAATATCATTAGAAAAGAAGTATACTGCACCATGGCAGTAGTCTTTACATTCTGTATCACACTGCTCATTGATACAAATACTATAAAAGCAAGAAATGCATTAAACAAGCTTATAGCTATTGAAAATTTTATACTTCTCACCATGACTTTTTTTTCATAGGTATATACAGGATTAATAATCATTTTCAATAATCACCCTTTCTTCATCATGATTTGTTATCTGCATAAAAAATGACTCAAGACTTCCGGTTTCTCTTACAAACTCACATACAGGCACTTCCATATCCATAAGTTCATACAAAAGTCTTGCCTCCTCAAGTTTATCTCCGTCAAACTTAACCATAAAGGTATTTTCATTTCTCGAAACCGCTTTCACTCTTGGATTTTCTTTAAATACCGCCATGGCAGAGCTTACAGCACCCAGTACCACTATTTTTATAGGATTTGAATGCTCTATTCTGCCAAGTATATCGGTAAGACTTCCCTGTGCTGCAAGCATTCCGTTTTCAATAACTGCTATATCGGTGCATATCTCTGAAAGTTCTGACAGCAGATGTGAGCTTATAAGAACTGTCTTCCCACTTTTTTTAAGTTCCTTTACAAGCCTTTTAAATTCAAAGCTGTTTCGTGGATCCAATCCGCTTGTAGGTTCGTCCATTATAAGAAATTCAGGATCATGTATAAGTGCTCTTGCCAGTGAAAGCCTCTGCTGCATACCTCTTGAGAGAGTATCTGCAATAAATTCTACCTTATCTTCAAGACCTACCTGTTCAAGAAGCTTTAAATTTCTATTTGCCGCTTTTATACCGCTTATACCGAAACCTGCAGCAAAAAATTCCATATATTCATTTACACTCATATTAAAATATGAACCGCAATTATCAGGTACATAACCTATCATTTCCTTGACTTTGAGCGGTTTTTTTCTGGCATCAGTACCGTTTATTATAATCTGACCGTCATCCATATGACTTAAACCCATTATAAGCCTTATAGCGGTAGTTTTTCCGGCTCCATTCGGTCCTACAAGCCCATATACCTGCCCCTTTTTTATATTCATATCAAGACCTGCAAGTGCGGTATGTTTTCCGTATTTTTTCTTTAAACCTATTACTTTAAGCATAATTTACCTCTTTAAATAATACCTGTTTAGGTATAAAGCCTGCATGGCTCATATTTTTATTTTTCACCTTCATTTTCTTTATCACTTCCTATAACTGAAATCATAGGAAGTGATATGCTTGAATCGGAATTTTTATCTCTATATACATACCTTATCCTCATAGCTTTTGGAGGAGAGAGATAGTCATTAAGTTCATCAATACTATATGTTCTCATCTCTTTCTTATCATAGCTTGCTTTTAAATAATTATAAAAGTAGATATCACCCTCAAATACCTCTATATTGTTGTCAAGTTTTAAAAATTCAGGTGATATATTCTCAAAATTAATTTCTTTTATATCAAGGTCATCGCCAAGCTGATATTCAAGTACCAAGGGTTCCAGAGGATAAAAAGCGTTTGTATTTGCGAAAAATATACCTCCAAGAACCGTAGGAGTCTTTATAAGCACCTGCCTGTATACCAGATTATCCTTTTTATTGTCTGTTGTAAGTCTGCTTACAAGGAGTGATATACCGAGATTTTCCACCTCCTTACCTATGATTATATCATTATCGGGCTTATTTCTGCTAAAACCTATAACTTTCGCATCAGGTGAATATCCTGATTGATGAAAGTACATATAAAATTCAATAAGTCCTGCTTTTCCGATTGCATCCATATAAAAACGATCTGTTTTTTTATATTCAGAAGTATCTTTGTCTACGCTATCGTCTTTTGCGGGTGTGCTTTCTTTATATGAGGCAATACTTTGGGTACTATTTTGGATTTCAGGAAAATTCTCAGCTCCGGTTATAAGCCTTGATACGGTTTTTAAATTTGTAAGCGGTATATTATAAACCTTAAGGTCATCAAGAGCTATTGTTTGCCCCGGTTCCATATCGCCAAGAAGTACAAGTTTTCCATAAAGTATGACTGCAGCACTATATATTTTTTCATTATAATTATTTGTAACATAACCATACAGTTCATCTTTGAAAAGATTTATCTCACCTGAAAATCCTATTAAATCATCATTTAAATAAGTCCTTTCAAGCTTAAAAAACTGTGAATAAAACGCACCCGGAGAATATACGTCTATCCTTGTCTTATCATCATAAAATCCAAGCCCTACATCAACGCTGTCATTTTCACTAAACGGTTTACTACTCTTAAAATTAAAGTCTTCTCCTGAAATCGTACGCACTGAATACTGCTTCGATATATCAACAGTATAGTCTTTATTGTATGGATTCCTGAAATTGACATAAGTCTGCTCCGAAACGCTGTCTTCATCAACATCAAGTATACTTGCATAATTATAAAATACTCCCCTGAACCTTGTCCTTATACTGCACATATAGATGATAATCGCAAAGCATACTGATATTATGCCTACAACTCTTATATAAAGTGTCTGAAGATTTCTTTTCTTTAAAAATAAAAATATTCCGGGACCTATGATTATTATGTACAGTATTATAAGGAACATAAACAGGTAAATATTGGGTATCTTGTCTGCTCTTTCATTATTTATTATTGACTGTATGTCCGAATATAATCCATAATCCTGAAGATAAACTCCTCCTTCAAGTGCCTCCATCCTTGCATTGCCCAATATCTTTGACAACAGTCCGCTTATATATGAAGTATGTTTATTAGCATAATCCGATACCGCTTCATCTGCAAAATCATAGGAAGCTACAGCTATTACACCATTTTCTTTATTTACAGCACTTAATAAAGGACCTTCATCTCCAGGTATAAGCTCACTGCCTCCATGCAGCTGAAATGATACACATTCTGTTTCTATGCTGCCTCCTCCAGGCTCATCAATACCGAGCCCTTCACCTAAATCGACTTCAGTAAGCCTTGAAGCTTCATACATATCATCAAGAAGCTCAGGTGCATATCTTCCAAGTGTATCATTTGCCCGACTGCCGGTCCCAAGCAGCATAATGCCGCCTTTTTTTATCCAGTCCATAAGTGCCATTGACTGCATATTATTTAAATCTCTTATTCTGAAATCACTTATCACTATCATGTCAAGCTGTGAAAGTCCTGCCGAATCCTCAGGAAAATCATATTGATCAAGTACTACCGATTTTGTAGATATTACACCGTAATTTATAAATACACTGTCAAAATAACTCAGTTTTTCAGGATTATCGCTTAAAATTCCTATTAAAAGATTATCGGAGCCTGATGAAGTATCAAGTTCGATCTCCTTTTTTATTATAACCTGTTCACCGTCATCATAAAGGCTTACAAATATGCGATCAATATCATATCCTATTGGGACATAATAGGTTTTTTCATACTCATTTTCAAATTCAAGCGGATAATTATATTCATATACATCTCCATTAGGAGCTTTTGTCTTAATTGATACTCTACCCTTAAAATGATCGCTTTTAACTCTGTAATTAATATGAACCGGCAGATATCTGCCGGTTCTTGCACTATTTCCATATCCATAGCTTATATCTATGTCGGCATCTTTATCAGACTCTGGAACATTTTCAAAATTATCTCTTATCACAGAAGGCAAAACAGTTTTTATACCTGTGTTTTCGCCTGCAACTGAAGCATAACCGGTTTTTATTATCAATACTGTTGCTAATACAAGTGAGGCTGCAAAAGAAGCAGCGACTATTTTTTTAATTTCAGACATTTGTAAAATTTTCCTTATTAATATCTAATTCCGTTTTAAGTTTAACTATAAATGCAGTACCGTTTAAATCACTTTTTACTTCAATAAAGGTTCCATGCATCTGTGCAATATTTTGTGCAATTGCAAGGCCAAGCCCAGTGCCGCCTGTTTCAGATGATCTTGAATGTTCAAGTCTGTAAAATTTTTCAAATATAAGAGCAAGTTCTTTTTTAGGTATCACTTTGCCGTAATTTATAACTGAGACTGATGCATAATCATGATATGCTTCTATCTTTACATCTATTTTTTTGCCGTCAACACCATATTTTATAGCATTGCCTATAAGATTTTCAAAAAGTCTTGCAAGCAGATTTGCATCAGCATCTATGAACTTACTGCTTTTATTTGTTGTAAGAGAAAACGCAAGCCCCTTTTCCATAAAATTAGGGTAAAACTCCTCCATAAGCTGACTTATCAGCTTTACAAGATCTATTTTTTCAACTTTCATAGCAATTTTTCCATAATTAAGTTTTGTAAATCCGAAAAGATCTTCTATAAGCTTTTCAAGTTTTTTTGACTTTGTATATGCTATCTTAGTATAATTTATTCTGGTTTCATCATCAATTTTATTATTTTTTGACAGGAGTTCAAGATAGCCTATTATTGAAGTAAGCGGTGTCCTTAAGTCATGGGCTACATTTGTAATAAGCTCATTTTTAGTCTTTTCAGACTCTCTTTCCCTCTCCATCAGGTTTTTTATATCACTTACCATTGTATTCAAAGTTTGAGCCATATCCGAAAATTCATCATCTCCTTCGACCTCAAGGCTTGTATTTAAATCACCGGAGGCTACACTTTTCATGGCACGGGATATGTCTTCTATATATCCAAATGATTTTCTTTGCAACATCCAGAATACAAATGTAAACATACCTATACCGAAAAGTACAAATAAAAGAACTGTTATAGTCTCAAATCTTAAAAACGAAACCACAATCTCATTTTCAGAATTATAAAATTTCGGAAGTTCAAGCAGAGTAAATACATTATTTACAATAAAATATTCTAAAAGGCAGCTTATTATAAGTGCATAAATAACATTTATGAGTACACGTGTATGAAATTTTTTATAATTGGTGCTTTTTATACCGTCATTCATGACCTTCACCACTTTTTTTATTCAGGTTGTTACTTTTCAATCTTATATCCTACTCCCCATACTGTAGTTATAATTTTATCTGTTCGCTCATCTTCCTTCATCTTACCTCTAAGCCTTCTTATATGAACCATTACTGTATTATTGGCTTCATAAACTTTCTCATTCCATACCTGTTCAAATATATCATCTGTTGAGTATACCTTACCTGCATTGCTTGCAAGAAGGTAGAGTATCTCAAACTCTATCGGAGTAAGTTTTATCTCCTCATCATATATAGTTACTTTATGATTATCTTTATTTATAACAAGACCTCTTATACTTATCTCATTCTGCTGTTTTACTGCCGTGCTGTTTGGATTAAACTGAGTGTAACGCCTAAGCTGTGATTTGACTCTTGCAGTAAGTTCAAGCGGATTAAACGGCTTTGTTACATAATCATCAGCTCCGGTACCAAGTCCCATTATTTTATCAAGATCCGAGCTTTTTGCGGAAAGCATTATGATAGGTATATTTTTTGTCTCCCTTATCTTTTTGCACATATCAAGCCCGTTCATACCCGGCATCATTATATCCAAAAGTGCGAGATGTATATCCTCTTTCTCCATTATATCAAGTCCGTCATTTGCATTTGACGCCTTAAATACACGATAACCGTCGCTTACAAGATGTATCTCAACAAGATCGGCTATTTCCTTTTCATCATCTACTACAAGTACATTAGTCTGTGGCATAAAAACTCCTCTCAATTACAAAGGGACATAAAAGCCCCTGCTTTTATATTATAATCTCTGATATTTATAACATATTTTCTGTCAATTTAATTTAATATTATCTTACATTAAAGATATTAAACCTTAAATCTATAGCCAACACCCCATATTGTTTCAATATACTGGGGTTTTGATGAATCAAATTCTATCTTTTCTCTTATTTTTTTTATATGTACCGTTACAGTTGCTATATCACCTACTGAATCAAGGTCCCATATATGTTTAAATATATCCTCTTTTGTAAAAACATGGTTAGGGTTTGAAGCAAGAAAAAGAAGTATGTCAAATTCCTTGGCGGTAAATGCTGTTTCTTTTTTATTAACCCAGACTTTTCTGCTGTTTTTATCTATCTTAAGTCCCCGTATCTCTATTATATCATTTGTATGCAGTGCATTTCCGAGTATCCTCTGATACCTGGACATATGAGCCTTAACCCTTGCTACAAGCTCACTTGGCGAAAAGGGTTTTGTTATATAATCATCTGCACCAAGTCCAAGCCCCCTGATCTTATCTATATCTTCCTTCCTTGCACTTACTAAAATCACAGGTGTATCTTTAACCTTTCGGATTTTTCTGCATATTTCAAATCCGTCGCTTCCAGGAAGCATTATATCAAGTATTATAAGATCATAATTATTTTCTACCGCAAGCCTTTCTCCGGCATCACCATTATTGCAAAGCTCAACCTCAAATCCCGATATCTCAAGATAATCTCTTTCAAGCTCCGCTATACTCTCTTCATCTTCAACTATAAGTATTTTTTTCAATGATATCCACCTCATCTAAATCTGTAATGCAATAATATGGTCTGTAAAGATAATCAGTCTTACAGCATTCCCTGATTTTTCTTTTTTGATTCATGGTATTTCCTAAGAAGAATTATAATATCAGTCCCTCTGCCTACACTGCTTTCCGCTCTTATAAAACCGCCATGTGCCTCTACTATTTTTTTTACTATTGACAACCCTATGCCGCTTCCTCCGGTTGAGGAATTTCTTGAATAGTCGCCTCTGTAAAACCTGTCAAATATATACGGAAGATCACTTTGAGCTATACCTCTGCCGTTATCAGTTATGTCAATCTTTACAAAATCCCCGTCATCAGCAAGCTTTATACTTATCATTCCATTACTTTTATCTAAATATTTCACTGAATTTCCTATTATATTATTGACTACCCTTTTCATCTGTTCTACATCTGCTACTACAACTGTGTCCTTTTTTATACCGCTTTCAAAAACAAATCCTATACCGGCAGCCTCCATATCAAGCCCTACCTGTGAAGCACAGTCCTGAAAAAAGTCCATTATATTTACCTCCTGGTAATTATAAGGAATTTTATTTGTATCTATCTTTGTATAAAATGTAAGCTCATCTATGAGTCTGTCCATATCATTTGCTTTATTATAAATTGTTCTTATATATTTATCAAGTTTTTCCGGAGATGAAGCAACTCCGTCCATAATTCCTTCAACATATCCCTTGATTGCCGTAATAGGGGTTTTTAAATCATGTGATATATTACTTATAAGCTCTTTATTATCCTTATCCGTCTGCAACTTTTCTTCTTCATTTTCTTTAAGGCGTATTCGCATCTCCTCAAAATCCATACATAACTGACCTATCTCATCATGCTCTTCAAAATCAAGGGTAAAATCAAGATTTCCTTCTTTTATCTTCCTTGTTGCTTCCTGAAGTTTTTCAAGCGGCTTCAGTATAGAACTGTACACCCATATTATCATCAAAAAAGCGACACATATAAGTATAGCAACTGCTGTTATCAAAATATCAAGCATCTTCTGACTATTATTCTTAAATATGCTTGCAAACAGCAAAATTGCCGCTATAAGGCTTATTCCTGTAAATATAGATATAAGAGCGGTTTTTAATTTCATATATAATCCTTTCTGCTATATTTTATATGTGGTTTGAGAAAGATGGCAACTCTTTAAGTAAAATAAATTAAATTAATAAATATAGCTGCCGCAAAACAAATGTAGCATACATTTGTTTTAACGACAGCCATGATTGATCGTCAGACTATATTTTTTATAAATTAAATATTTCGCCATCTAACATTACTGCTATCTAAATGTTTCAGTCCTTACAAATCATCAGATGCTGTCAAAATATAATTGCTAAGAAAGCAATTGTGCAGCTCTTTTAATCTCTTCAACTTTATCAAGCTCTTCCCATGGAAGCTTTATATCCGTCCTTCCAAAATGTCCGTATGCCGCTGTTTGTTTATATATAGGTCTTCTAAGGTCAAGCATTTTTATAATTCCTGCAGGTCTTAAGTCAAAGTGCTCTCTTACAATCCTGCATAATTCATCATCTCTTATTTTACCTGTACCAAATGTATTTACAGAAATTGAAGTCGGATGTGCAACTCCTATTGCGTATGAAAGCTGTATTTCACATTTTGAAGCAAGCCCTGACGCCACTATATTTTTTGCTGCATACCTTGCAGCATAGGCAGCGGAGCGATCGACTTTCGTACAGTCCTTGCCCGAAAATGCCCCGCCGCCATGACGTGCAAAACCGCCGTAGGTATCAACTATTATTTTCCTGCCTGTAAGCCCTGAATCACCGTGAGGACCTCCTATTACAAACCTTCCGGTAGGATTTACATAAAACCGGGTGTTGTCATCTACCATATGTTTAGGCAGAACCTTATCAAATATAAATTTTTTAATATCTCTCTCAAGCTCTTCATGTGTTACATTTTCATCATGCTGTGCAGACAAAACTACTGTATCAATCCTTACAGGTTTGTTATCTTCATCATACTCAACAGTAACCTGAACCTTACCGTCAGGTCTTAAATACTTAAGAGTTCCATTCTTTCTTATATCACTGAGCCTTTTTGCAAGTTTATGTGAAAGTGATATCGGGTAGGGCATATATTCCTCAGTCTCATCAGTAGCATAGCCAAACATCATACCCTGATCGCCCGCCCCTATATTCAGATCATCTTTTTCTGTACCCAGCTTAGCCTCAAGTGATTTATCCACACCCATAGCTATATCAGGCGACTGCTCATCAAGAGAAACTATAACTCCGCAGGTATCGGCATCAAATCCATATTTTGCCCTGTTATATCCTATCTCCCTCACAGTATCCCTTACTATTTTTTGTATATCAACATAGGCTTTTGTAGTTACTTCGCCCATGACCATTACAAATCCTGTAGTCGCACAAGTCTCACATGCAACCCTGCTTAGAGGGTCAAGCTCAAGAAGTGCATCAAGTACGGCATCTGATATCTGGTCGCACATCTTGTCAGGATGTCCTTCAGTAACAGACTCAGATGTAAATAATCTTTTTTCAGACATATATTCCTCCATATCATATACAGGTCTAAAACCTGAAATATATATTATTTTATAAAAGTCTTTATAAGACCGAGTTAGATTATACCATACTATAATATATTAATAAATACTATATATGCCGGAATAAGATTGGGATATTTTCACTTTAAACATCAAAAATGCAGTTATTCTCTCATAAATCTGCTTAAAAACTCCTTTGTTACAAAACTTTTAGGATTGTAAAATATTTCTGAAACACTGCCCTCCTCCTCTATAACACCATCTGCCATAAATACAACATGGCTTGAAACATCTCTTGCAAAAGCCATCTCATGAGTAACTATAATCATTGTAAGCCCTTCTTTTGCAAGTCTTTTCATAACATCAAGCACTTCACCGACCATCTGCGGATCAAGTGCGGAAGTCGGCTCATCAAAAAGTAAAAGTACAGGCTCCATGGAAAGGGCTCTCGCTATTGCAACCCTCTGCTTTTGTCCTCCTGAAAGTTGTCTTGGTTTTGCATTTATATAAGGCAGCATACCGACTTTTTCAAGGTAATATAAAGCTTTCTTGCGAGCTTCCTCGGCAGACTTTTTAAGAACCTTTGTCTGACCTACGGTACAGTTTTCAATTACATTCATATTGTTAAAAAGATTAAAATTTTGAAATACCATACCGACCTGCGCCCTATATGCGGCGGGATCTCCGTTTTTATCCATTATATCCCTGTCTTTAAACAATATACTCCCGGTAGTAGGTGTCTCAAGCAGATTTATACACCTTAAAAGTGTGGACTTGCCTGAACCGGATGCTCCTATAATACAGGTAACATCGCCTTTTTTTACGGTAAAATCAATATCCTTAAGTACCGCATTTGTTCCGAAAGTCTTACTTAGATGGCTTATTTTAAGAAGTACATCCCTGTTTTCCATTATTTATCCTCCTTATTATTCTTAGGATCCGGAAATCGCACCATACCGCTTGTATAAGCAAGAGTATCGGTTGTAGCAAGATCGTAGCTGTCAGGTCCATCCATCCTGTTTTCAAAGACTCTTAAAATTCTTGAACATGTAAAAGTAAGTATAAAATAAATAACCATGGTGATTGTAAAAGCTTCAAAATAAGTATAGTAAGTACCTGCAACTCCCTTGCTTGCAAAAAACAGCTCTACTATGCCTATAATTGAAAGCACGCAGGTATCCTTTATATTAATTATAAGGTTATTGCCTATCTGCGGCATTATATTTCTAAGCGCCTGTGGGAGTATAACATAAATCATAGTCTGTACATGTGTCATGCCTATGGCTTTTGCACCTTCCTCCTGTCCCGGATCTATCGACAAAACACCTCCTCTTACAGTTTCTGCCATATAAGCACCTGTATTAATAGAAACTATAAAGTATGCTGCAAACATCATTGACATATTTATATTAAAAAGTGCAGATGAACCATAATATATAAACATTGCCTGAACCATCATAGGAGTTCCACGAAAAATCTCAACATATGCATTTAATAAAAAGCTTACTATTGAATAAAGAATCCTTTTTACAAGACTGTCATTTTTAGAAACCGGTATGGTTTGTACCACGCCTACAGCAAAGCCTATAATACATCCAAATATAGTGCCTACTAAAGCTATATTCATAGTCTGCAGGGCACCGTTAAAAAAACTCATCCCATATCTTGACAACAGGTAAATAATCCGTCCAAAAAAATCCTGGGGCATATGTTCACAATCCCTTCTTGTAATATTATTAATAATGGTGCATAGCATCAACCATGCACCAATTTAAATTTTAAATACTTATATTTATTGATTTAAACACCAAGAGGCTGTACCTTTATTGCCTCATCCATCATCTTTTCAAATTCAGTTTTATCCATCTTGTCAAGTACTGAATTAATTGAATCTTTAAGCTCAGTATTTCCCTTTTTAAGTGAAATTCCTATATTCACCTCTTCTTCAGAAACCTTATAGTCATTCTCAGCATCTCCTTCAAAATCAAGCAGTTTGAAATCAGGATGAGCTACAAGTGCAGCCTTCGCAGTAGGCATATCTGTAATCACCGCATCACATTTTCCGCTATCAAGTGCTACAAGTGCGGCAGGTGATGAATCCTGTGCCGTAAGTATATTAGCATCAGGGATCTGTTTTGCACATATATCATACCATATAGTATTTTGTTGTGCTGTTACTGAAGCACCCTTAAGATCTGCAAGACTTTTTGCATCTGCAAATTTACCGTCTTTTTTTACAAGTGTAACAACTGAAGCATAATAATAAGGACTTGTAAAATCTACACTCTTTAATCTCTCTGAAGTAATTGACTGACCTGCTATAACGCAATCAACCTGACCTGACTGTACCGCCGGTACAAGTGCATCCCAATCCAGCCTTGTTATCTCAATCTCGTATCCAAGCTCTTTACCTATATGCTTAGCCATCATTACATCATATCCGTAAGCATATTCATTCTGTCCGTTTGATATTTTAATAGCACCGTTTGAATTATCCGGCTGACTCCAGTTATAAGGTGCATAACTGCATTCCATTGCAACTTTAAGCACTTTAGTACCTGAAGCCTGTGATGATTCCCCGGTACTTTCTTTTCCGGTCTGTCCACACGCTCCTATCATTAACATAATTCCCGCAATCCCTGCTACCGCAACTAGGTTTAAAATTTTTTTCATCTTTAATCTCCTCTTTTTATAAATATTGATGTAGGTGTCAAAAGTATTTGACACCTATTTATAAAGAAAAAACAGCCTTGAATAAAAGCCGTTTTTCCATAATACTCATTATACAATTAATTTTATAAAGCAGCAATGCCTTTTACACAAAGAAATTCTATTTATACTGTAAATATCACAGAAACAATATAACTAGCTTCCATATTTAAATCCGAATTTCAACTCTGCTCTGTGTTCTGCCTCCCGACTTCCTATAAAAGCCATTTCAATTCTTGCGCCAAGACTTCTCAATTTTTCATCAAATCTTTCATACCCTCTCTGTATAAAGTGGATATCCCAAATTGTACTGTAACCTTTCGCCTTAAGTGCCGCAAGCACAAGTGCCGCACCTGCTCTAAGATCAGGTGCAAAAAGCCCTGCTCCCGTAATCGAATCAACACCTGATATAAAAGCCGCATCACCCCTTACTTTTATATCAACGCCCATTTTCATAAGCTCGTCAATATACAAAAATCTGTTTTCAAAAATCTTTTCTTCAACCACACTTGCTCCTGAAGCAACCGAAAGAAGTGTAGTAAACTGTGGCTGCATATCAGTAGGAAATCCCGGATATGGCATAGTTGTGATGTCAGATGCCAAAAGTTTCTTTCCTGCTCTAACCCTTATATAGTCATCTCTTGTAATAATATCACAGCCCATCTCAATAAGCTTTTGAGAAACCGGTTCCATGTGCTTCGGTATAACATTTGTAACTGTTATATCTCCGCCCGTTATAGCAGAAGCACACATAAATGTACCTGTTTCTATCTGATCAGGGATCACTGTATATTCACTGCCATGAAGCTTTTCAACACCGTTGATTCTTATCTCATCGGTTCCGGCACCTCTTACATCCGCTCCCATTGAATTCAGAAAATTAGCTATATCAACCACATGCGGCTCTTTTGCAACATTTCTGAGCACAGTCCTTCCTTCAGCCAATACAGCGGCAAGCATAGTATTTATCGTAGCACCTACTGATACTGTATCAAATGATATAGTATTTCCTATCAGAGCTATAGCATGAGCCTTAAGTATGCCGTTTGAAATCTCAGTTTTTGCCTGAAGCCCTTTAAAGCCTTTCAGATGCTGGTCTATTGGACGTGTACCTATACAGCATCCACCCGGTAATCTGACCTCTGCACTTTGAAATCTGCCTAAAAGAGCACCTATAAGATAATAAGAGGCTCTCATCTTTGACAGACTCGCATCATTTGCAACTACTGAATATATGTCTTTAGCATTTATCCTTACACTGTGTCTGCTAACTCTATGAACTCCAACCCCTAAGGAAGCAATCTCCTCAAGCATAATGTTTATATCCGAAACATCCGGAATATTATCAATAAAAACCGATTCTTCTGTCATAATGGCGGCAGCCAAAATGCCAAGTGCGGCATTTTTAGAGCCACTGACTGCAACTGTTCCACTTAAGGGATATCCCCCTTTAATTGAATAGCAATGCATATTCAAAATCTCCTTCTGGATTTTTTTTGGGTTTATTAAGAGTGATTATAACATAATATTAATAAAACGTAAAGAATTATGTAAAACTTTTCTAATATTTTTTTATCAAATAGCCGCAGATTACAAATACAGCTCTCTAAAAGCCTGATATACAGGATATCTAATGCCTCCATTATATCATAATATTTTTAGCATATCAAATTTATACCGCTATTTATATACAAATAAGCTTAAGCTATGGACAAGAAACATTACCAATACTATAATAACACACAGAACAGGCAGGAATCCTGCTGTAATAATTGTGTTTATTATTGAAAGGATTAATAATGGATTTTATTAAAAACAATTTTAAAGGAATATTTCTATGTCTTGCCATAGCCGCTCCATCATGGCTTATAGGCAAAAGTTATCCTGTAGTTGGAGGTGCTGTAACGGCAATGGCGGCAGGCATGATAATATCCGCATTTAATGCAGTAGACCCGCAGACAGGTAATGGTGTAAAATTCGTATCAAAAAAAGTTCTGCAATGGGCTGTTATATTACTCGGCTTCGGTCTTAATCTAAATGTAATTTTTAAAACAGGAATGCAATCTCTGCCTATAATAGTATGCACTATAGGTATATCACTTATAACTGCATTTCTGCTGCATAAATTTCTAAAAATTGAAGCAAATACCGCAACTCTTATAGGCGTAGGTTCTTCAATATGCGGCGGTTCCGCCATAGCGGCAGCTGCACCTGTAATCGATGCCGATGACCGTGAGGTTGCACAGGCAATATCAGTTATATTCTTTTTTAATGTAATAGCAGCCGTACTCTTTCCTATTCTCGGCAAAAGTATAGGTCTTAATCATACAAATGGCGAAGCATTCGGTATATTCGCAGGCACCGCAGTAAATGATACATCATCAGTTACTGCAGCCGCTTCAACATGGGACAGTATGTGGTCGCTGGGTACTGCTACTCTTGACAAGGCTGTAATAGTAAAGCTTACAAGAACTCTTGCGATTATACCTATAGTAATTGCCCTTACTTATATAAGGCTTAAGAAAATCACTAAAGCACGGGAAGAAGAGACAAAAGAACATGCAGATATAGACCTTAAAAAGATATTTCCGGTTTTTATACTTTATTTTATGGCTGCCTCGCTAATCACCACCCTTGCCCCATGGATTGGTATCCCGAAAGAATTTTTTACTCCTTTTAAAGAGCTGAGCAAGTTCCTTATAGTTATGGCAATGGCTGCAATAGGGCTGAACTCCGATATAGTAAAGCTCATTAAAACAGGAGGAAAGTCAATTATACTTGGTATGGGCTGCTGGAGTGCCATAACGGCTGTAAGCCTTATAATGCAAAAAATAATGGGGCTCTGGTAATAAAAAGCCCCATTATTTTTATGTTTTTATTCCCAGAAGCATGAAAAATCATTATAGCTGCCGTTAAACATAATCTCAGCCTGATTTAAAGGAATTTTTTTAGTATCACCGGCATTTATATCATATACATATACACTGTTTCTGTCATATCCGTAAATTAAAAGCGGTGCACCGCCATCTGAATATCCAAGTACATAAAGGTTTTTGTTTAAAAAATAAAAACTCTGTCTTAAGCTTATACCCATAAGCGAAGTAAGCGTATCGTCCATACGTGCCTGCATAAAATCCTCAGCCCTGGTAGCCGGAACCTTAAGCATCTTGTAACCCAATACAGCCGCTCTTGCATAAAATATATTTCCTCGAATATTTACCCTGCCCATGCCCGCATATGCCACCTGTATAGCCCGGTCGGGATTTTCATGGCTTGACACCATATCTCCATGAACATAGGCATTATATCTGTATTCCTGTTCATTCTGGTCTATATCAATATTTTTTGTGGTTTCATAACTTATATTCTCCGGAACCTCAAGTTTTTTTATCTTTTCTCCATTTACAAAATCCGATTCAGTAAAAAACACCCTGCCCTTATCTTCAGAACTGTAATAACCTATGCCTTTTATATCATCTGAAACAATATCGGTATTGCTTACTATCGTATCATCTGCTATAAAATTAAAACTCGTATCCCCGTTTTTATTTAAAAGCTTAAGATGTACCCTTCCGCCTTCAACTCTTACATCACTTATAAAATTTCCTACTCTCTCATAATGTTCCTGGACTTCAAGTAAATCATTTATTATCTCAATCGCATTATAGGGAGTAACTGTCTTTTTATCATTTATAATCCATGAAATATTTTCATCAGATATAGCCAGTACAAGGTCTGAATCTATAAAGCCCTTTGTACTTAAAAGTTTGCCCTGTTCGGCTTTTATCTCCTGTTTAGTACCTGTATCAAAATTCATAAAATTAATTATGCCTGAACCGTCCCTATCCTGTTTTACCTGCCATGCAAACCTGCTTTCAAGCGGACTTATACTGTAACAACCGTCCCTCAGTCCTTCAGCAACAACAATTGAACTGCCTCCCTCAGGATCTATCGAATATACTACAGATCCTATCTTCATATAAAGATTATTATTTCCTCCAAGATATGCAAGTGTAAGCACATCTTCTCTTATCTCTCCATATGTTTTATTAACCGGGATAAAGAAATTTTCAACTATTATATTTTTCTGAGGATCATATCTGTTATAAATTATGCCTGTTTCACCCTCATGTTTTCCCCTGTTTATATAGCCGTAAACCAGAAAGTCAACACTGCCGTCATCTCCGGTTTTTAATATTTTAATGTCATTTCTGTCATAGGCACTCCTAAGACCTGAGTCTACACCGCTCCTAAATGAATAAAGCTTAACGGCAGACGGATTAATTACAGTTTTTGTGCCGCTTTCATCAGCAGTCCCTCTGTCTATAAGTATAAGATCACGGTTTGATACAAATGCTCTAAATCTTTCATCAGGACTTGAAAGCCCTGAGATTTTACCTGCTCCATTTATACCAAGCTCTATCTTTTCTGCATTAAATAGCTGTGTATCACCTAAAAACACCTCGCTCATAGTTCTGGTATAGTCCATCATATAAAGGCGTTCAGGACCTACACGCATTATAAAGCTTTCACTTATTTCATAAAGCTCTGCCTGCTTATTGTCATTTTTACTCCCTGCACTAAATGTAATCTTAAGTTCTCCCATATATCCGTCATAAGAACACAGCCGTATGTCTTTAACCCCTACTGGCCTTAGATTAAGCTTTCTGTAAGTCAACTGCTCATAGCTGCTTTTTAAATTCACAAGACCCAGATTTGTATTATCACCGGTATCATCCGACTCAAGATAAGTAGCATTTTCCCTTGCAGCATCGTAATCAAAATTTCTATCGGAAAATGATGCGGCAAGTTCCACCATTTTTATAAGCTCTTCCTGCTGACATTTCATAATTGCAGTATAGTAATGTACATCACCTTTATTTTCAGTTACAAGAGTAAGATCAAGCCGGTACTGCCTCCATTCACTTAAATAATTTCCTATAGGCAGTTCAAAATCAATTCCGTTTTCATTTTCAGAATTTGCAAAATCATTTATACTTCCTCTGTCAATAAGCTCCGAAAGATCTGCACTCCTAATCTCATATTTTATACCTGTTATTGTTATAGAACCATCTCTTATAAAGAGTTTAAGCCTGCTGTCTTCAGGTACGCTTGTAAGCGTATCATAAGCAACATCCGGTCCCGGATCATTTAAAAAGCCCCTCATACAGTTCATATGCCTTTGAGCCATCTCAACCCATACTACCGGCAAAGACGGTTCTTCTATACTTGTATATACAGGTCCCCCTTTAGTGCCTTTTTGCACAAGCATTATAAAATAGCTTACTAAAGCCACAATAAATACTATACCCAGTATAACAAATTTATTTTTTAATAAGTTTAAAAACTTCATAAAAGCTCCTTAAATGCCTGAATACTGATATATAATTTATTTCTATACTATATATATAAAGCTCCTATACCGTCAGAGTATAGGAGTTTTATATATAAAAACCGTAAAAATAAATTTAGGTTCTGCTATTTTTCAGGCTTTTCAACCTCAACTACAGCATCCTTTCTCATGGGTATGCGGCAGTTTTTATTGTTTCCAAATTCGACTATAAGCATATCTTCGGTTATATCAATTATAATACCGTAAAAGCCTGCTGTAGTACATACTGAATCTCCTATCTCAAGACTTGAAAGCAATTCTTTTTTTCTTTCCTGTTCTTTTTTCTGAGGTCTATAAGACATAAAGTACATTAATGCTCCGAAGCCTACAATATAAACTATAAGTATACCTATATTGACTCCACCGTTAGCAGCTGCAGTTAACAGCATATTAAAATCCTCCTGAAATATTTATTTATCATTCTATGACAGTTTTGTAAATTTATATTTTATCCTGTCTGTCATACATGCTTTTAAGCTTAACACTCTTATACTCCTTAAAATCTCCATATCTTATCGCATCCCTAATCTCAGACATCATTTTATTATAAAAATACAGATTATGCAATACACAAAGGCGCATACCAAGCATCTCACCTGCTTTAAGCAGATGTCTTATATACGCTCTTGAATGTGCACGGCATGCCATGCAGCCACAACCGTCTTCTATAGGAGCTTCATCAAGCTCATATTTTTTATTAAATAAATTAAGCTTGCCTGAATCAGTATAAACATGTCCATGTCTGCCATTTCTGCTTGGATAAACACAGTCAAAAAAATCAACTCCCCGCTCTACTGCCTCAAGTATATTTGCAGGCGTACCGACTCCCATAAGATATGTGGGCTTATCATAGGGCAGATACGGAACCACCGCATCAAGTATATTATACATCTCTTCATGGCTTTCACCGACTGCAAGTCCTCCTATCGCATAGCCATCAAGATTCATCTGAGATATCTCTTTTGCATGCCTTATCCTTATATCTTCAAATATACCGCCTTGATTTATACCAAAAAGCAATTGATTTTTATTAATTGTACTTTCCAGTTTATTAAGGCAGTCTATCTTATCTTTACAGCGTACAAGCCATCTGCTTGTACGCTGTACCGACTGCTCTATATATTCCCTTTCTGAAAGGGCTCCCGGACATTCATCAAATGCCATGGCTATGGTTGAAGCAAGATTTGACTGTATCTGCATACTTTCTTCAGGACCCATAAATATCTTCCTGCCGTCAATATGTGAGTTAAAATATACTCCCTCTTCCTTAATCTTTCTTAGTCCTGCAAGTGAAAATACCTGAAAACCTCCCGAATCGGTAAGTATGGGTCTGTCCCAATTCATAAACCTGTGGAGACCGCCAAGTTTTTTTACTATTTCATCACCCGGACGTATATGGAGATGATAGGTGTTTGAAAGCTGAACCTGAGTTTTTATATCTCTTAAATCTTCTGTAGAAACAGCACCTTTTATGGCAGCAACAGTACCTACATTCATAAATACAGGAGTTTCCACCTCTCCATGTACAGTTTTCATATGTGCCGACTTTGCATTTCCCTGCTTTGCAATCACTTTATAAATCATATATTATTGTTTATACTAGTCCTTTATTAAAATCTATACTATATTTATTAAAAACCATAGCATTTTTTTAAATCAGAATTTAGATTATACTTCTTACTTCTTCTTTTTCTTCTTTTTGCCTTTATTAAAATTCCCTGAAGCCTTTTGGGCAGTTTTCTTTTGTTCAGAATCTTCTTTAACTAATGTTTTCTCAACAGAGTCTTCATTGGCAGTGCCGTTTTCGTCATTCCCCATATCGGTATCATCATTATATGAAATATCAGTATCTTTGTTGCTAGTTGACGAATCCTTCGCATTTACAACTTTATCAAGATATAACTTATCTATATCAGGTTTATTGCCTGTGCCATCCGAAATATCGTTATCTATATCTCTATTATCAGCTTTAGCCTTGGATTTTTTGCCTGATTTTGATTTTCCGCTACTGCTATTGCTGCTCAAACTCTGATTTTCAGAAACTGATTTTACAGCTGTGCCAGCCCCTGTTTTATTTGTATATTCAATCATTATATACCAGAATGCACCTGCCAGACAGACTGATGAGTATGTTCCGCAGACTATACCTACCATAATCGGTAGTGCAAACTCTCTTATTGAGGATACGCCCAAAAGATAAAGTATAAATATAGTAATAAAAGTTGTCAGTGAAGAATTTATACTTCTTGAAAGAGTCTGTGTAACACTTAAATTTACTATTTCTTTTCTATCAAGCTTTCTTGAGAAACTTTTAAGATTTTCCCTTATTCTGTCAAAAATAACTATAGTAGCATTAATAGAATAACCCACTATGGTCAATATACAGGCTATAAAGGTTGAACCCAGACTCCATTTTGCCACTGCATAAAATGTGATTACAACAAGCACATCATGCATAAGAGCGGCAACGGAACTTAATGCAAACCTTATGTCGCTGAATCTGAACCATATATATATAAGCATAAGCAGTGTTGCTACAAGAGTTGCTACTATTGCATCCTTTTTCATTTCATTACTTACAGTGGCAGAGATACTCTCGGCAGTTATTTTATCAGTATCTACATTAAAATTAGACTTAAGTGCTTCATTAAGCTGCTCTCTCTCTTCAACATTAAGCGTCCTTGTCTTAATTATAACCTCAGTTGAATCTTTCACTTTCTGAGTCTGTATATCCGCATCATTTGTTACAGAACTTACTACCGGAACTACTTTGCTTGATATGTCTTCAAGCGACATATCTTCATTAAAAGTAACATTTGTTGATGTGCCGCCTTTAAAATCTATACTATAATTAAACTTCTTTCCGGTAGCAGCATCATTCATAAACATAGCAATAAAACCTACTGCTATAACAAATGCCGAAACTGCTATAAATATATATTTTTTTGAAAGAAAATCAATTATCTTTGCATCTTTTTTGCTTCCGTAATATTTTGCATTAGATGCACCGATATTATAAAAGCCATCCATTACACTTCTGGTTACAAATATAGCGGTAAACATTGAGAGTATAATTCCAAGTCCAAGTGTTGAGGCAAAGCCTTTCACAGTTCCTGTTCCCATAATAAAAAGAACTGCTGCTGCTATAAGTGTTGTTATATTGCCGTCTATTATAGCTGAAAGAGCCTTATTATAGCCGGACTTAATAGAAGCATCAACTGCCTTCCCGCTGCCTATCTCCTCTTTTATCCTTGCAAATATAACCACATTGGCATCAACTGCCATGCCTATAGACAGTATAATACCTGCAATTCCGGGTAATGTAAGAGTTATCTCAAAAGCCGCAAGAAGGCATATAATAACTTCAACATAAATTGCAAGTGCTATAACTGCGGCACATCCCGGCAAAAGATATCCTGCAATCATAAAAAGTGCTACTGCTGCAAATCCTATTGCCGCAGCTTTTAAGCTTGTTGCTATCGCATCCTGTCCAAGCTTTGCACCTACCACATTACTTCTAAGTTCCTCAAGTTCAAGTGAAAGTGAACCTATACGTATAGTTGAAGCAAGATTTTCAGCCTCTTCATGATTTTCCATACCGTCTATGGTACATTTACCATCTGTTATTGCAGCCCTTACAACAGGAGATGAGACCACGCTGCCGTCATATACTATACTTATCCTCTGGTTTAAAAACTTCGCAGTTGCATCTGCAAATGCCTTTTTCCCTTCATCTTTAAAAGATAATTCAACCAGATATTTTCTCTGCCCCGTATTCTGGTCAACAGTTGATGCCGCCTGTGCGGCTTCAACCATATCTCCGGTTAAAATCACAGTATTGTCAGGACCTACAAAGCTTAAAGAGCCGGGTTTTCCCAATTGCTCAAGTATAGCATTTGCATTTGACACCCCCGGTATATCTATATTAATCCTGTTTTTTCCTTCCCTGTACACCTCGGCTTCAGTTGATACCGTCTGCACTCTCTTTTGCAGTTTGTATATAGTATCATTCATATCGCCATCACTGGGATTTTCCTCAACTGCCTGATAAGTTATACTTACACCGCCCGCAAGATCAAGTCCAAGCTTAATCTGTCCCATGCTCATATATGACAGATAAGCAAATGCCGCAAGTGCTGCAAATACAACTAACAACTTTAAAAAGCCTTTTCTTTTATTGCTTCTCATATAATATATTTCTCCTTTTTAATCGGCTAAAGCCGCTTTTATCATAATAGCACATTCAATACGTTTTTTCTGAAGTTCACACCCAAGATCGTAGGTATCAGTCAGTGAACCGTGGAAACTATATGAATTTGCAGCACAGCCTCCGCTGCAGTAAAACCTTGCGAAGCACTCCCTGCATTTAGGTTTTGCATATACATTACACATTTTAAACTCATCGCTTATATCCTGCCTTATAAGCCCCCTGTCAACATCTCCCAGTAAAAATTCTTCTCTCCCTACAAACTGGTGGCATGGATAGAAGTCTCCCCATGGGGTAACTGCAAGATATTCAGTACCTGCCCCGCAACCTGAAAGCTTTTTAGCTACACAGGGACCATGTGTCAAATCTATATTAAAATGAAAGAAATTAAATCCCTTCCCCTCTTTTTTTCTCTTTAAATATTCCTTAGCCAGATTGTCATATTCTTCCATAATCCTGGGTAAATCATCAGGCTTTATAGTATAGCTCTCATTTTCATCTCCTACAACAGGCTCCATGCTTGTCTGTTTAAATCCAAGTTCTGCAAAATGCAGGACATCATTTGAAAAATCAAGATTATTTCTTGTATAGGTTCCCCTTATAAAATAATCCTTTGTACCTCTGCTTTTTACAAATTTCTTGTACTTAGGCACTATTATATCATAGCTTCCGCTTCTAACCCCCGCCCTTTGGCCTCTTGCCGGGCGCATAGCATCATTGATTTCCTTTCGTCCGTCAAGACTTAATACCACATTACTCATCTCACGGTTGCAAAAATCTATAACCTCATCATTTATAAGCACTCCATTTGTAGTAAGCGTAAACCTGAATTTTTTATCATTATCTTCTTCAAGCGAACGTCCATATGCCACAAGTTTCTTTACAACATGCCAGTTCATAAGCGGTTCTCCGCCAAAAAAATCCACTTCAAGATTGCGTCTTTTGCCTGAATTTGCCACAAGAAAATCAAGAGCCTTTTTACCAACTTCATAGCTCATCAGAGCTCTTCTCCCGTGATATTCTCCTTCATCTGCAAAGCAATACCTGCATGCCAGATTGCAGTCATGTGCCACATGCAGGCACAATGCTTTTACAACCGTCTTTCTTGCTTTAAAATCTTTTATATACAACTCATAAATATCCTTTGTAAAAAGTTCCTCCATATTTATAAGTTCCTGTATATCGCTTAATGCCTCATATATATCCTCAGCATCGTATCCCATTGCTTTAAGTCCTGCACCTATTTCAGTCCTTATATTATCACTTATTTCAACAGGCTTTTCTATCTCTCCTATAAGGGGCTCAGCTAAAGCAACAGCATCATACATAAGTTTATCTGTTACATGCACTGAACCTGAATTTACATCAAGTATTATATAATATCCGTTATTTATATACTGGTGAATCAATTTCTACCTCTCCATTACAACACAACAACCCCTACAATCATCAAATATGACCGTAGGGGATATGCTTGTTAAAACACCTTACTTATCTATTTGCATTCTCACAGGTCTGATTTCCTACAGTACAGGAAGTCTTGCAGGCAGACTGACATGAGGTCTGGCATTCTCCACAGCCGCCCCTTTTCATACTTTCCTTAAGCGGCTTGTCATTTAATGTTTTTACATGTTTCATTATCTATTACCTCCCTTTCCCAGAGTGTATTTTTCGTTGGGATTGTAGCATATTTCATATGTTTTTACAAGCTGATTTATAAAATCCATCCAATTAAGATAATAATTAATTACAAATTTAAATCCTGCTTATTTAAATCTCTATACTTCTCTTATGTCAAATATCTGTCAAAACGCTTTACATTTAAAGTTTTTTTTGATACAATATCTTCAATTCCTATCAATATGGTATAGATTAAAGAATGGAGAACTGTTTTATGAAAATTTCGACCAAAGGACGTTACGCCTTGCGGATGATGATAGAATTTGGGCTTAACTCCACAAATACTACAAAAATAAACCAGGTTGCAAAGAATCAGCAAATTTCAGAAAAATATCTTGAACAAATAGCCTCAACCCTTATAAAAGGAAAATTTATAAAAAGCATAAGAGGAGCACAGGGAGGATATATACTTGCAAAAGATCCGAAAGAATATACTGTAGGTGATATACTTCGCCTCACTGAAGGCAGCCTGGCACCTGTGTATTGCCTTGAATCAAATTCTGAACCATGTTGGCAAAATAATGCCTGTGTTTCAAAGAAAGTATTTAAATCAATTGAAGATGCCATAAATAACGTAGTTGACAATATAACACTTTATGACCTGATTGAAGAAGAAAAACTTATACGCAGTACAAATTTAAAAGATAGTAATCCTAATAATCTCGATATTCCCAAAAATCCAATTTCAGATCATAATACAATTTCAGAAGATATAAATAAATCTGACAGTACCATGACTAAAATATAAAAAACATAAAAATCCCCTCCTTACCGGTTTCTCCGGTAAAGAGGGGACATATTATTTTAAGACTTGCTCCTTTTTATATTTTTTATTAATCAGCTGCAAACACTGCTGCAAAACCTTTTTTATCTTGCAATCCTCAAAACCGCATTCAATATTAAATAGCTTAAGGTACTGTAGATATTCAATTTTACACTTTTATTGATTTTATAAAAGCCGCTACTGTGATGAATCATCTCCATCAATTGAAACATTGCCTGCCACCGCATCATCATATTCAAATATCGCAAGGCTTAAGTCAAGTTCTGCCGACTTAAGTTCCGCCTTTTTCTGAGCAAAAGTAAGTCCTTCACCTATATACTGCACCTGTGATATAGTACCTACTTTAAGCTTTGTATCAGCAGCATTCCTATTTAACTGTGCTCCCTCATATGCAACCTTAGCAGCTTCATAAGCTGTTTTTGCCGAAAGCACCTTGTTATAAAGTTCATGAAGTTTTACTTTAAGTTTGTCTTCCTGCTCCTGTACTGTAAGTACTTTTGCATTATAGCTTCCAAGCGATTTTTTGCTTTTTGTATTTCTTCCTTCTATAAGTATATAATTATTGCCTATCGCCTTCACTATGTCAGTATCAGGATTCATCTGGTCAATATGTGAAATATCCGGCTGTGGTATATCTCCTATTACAGGCATGGCATCAGGCTGCCATCCACAAAACATTATAAGGTTTCGCCTAAGCTGCTCCTTAGTTGCAGAAAGCTTAGTAAGCTGTGCCTGTGCGGACTCAACCTCAGACTGGGCTTTTGTATAATCTGCATTTATAGAAACACCTGCCTTAAGCATGGCCTCACTGGCTGCCATAAGACTTTTATTAAGCTTTACAAGTTCATTTAATGTTTCTTCCTGAGTTTCTATATTTTTATAAGAAATCATAACATTTTTTACTGCACTTGACATCTGATGCCTTGCTTTATTAATCGATTTATTGCCTTCGCTTATAGGTTTTGCAAGACTTTCTCTGCTTTTATTCATATTTTTTATCATAGCATTAAAAGCTGAGATCTGAGCTTTATACATATAATAACTTTCCAAATCATTGCTTTCCTTAGCCAGGTCGGCAAGTTCATCCATAGTCATCCTTGCAGCCCTTAGCTCATTTATATTTGTAAGTATATCATATGAAGCTTTATTATAATTATCAACTGCAAAGGAAACACTCGGATTAAAATTTTTAACAAGTTCATCTATTTCATCATAGTTTAAATTATTATCCATGAGAGCCGCCCATGCTTCTTCACTATAACCGTTTAATTGTGCCTGTGTCTTTTGTGTTTCAGCCGGTTCCCTTGCACTTTCTATGTAAGCATAGACTCTCTGCGGCACATACATGGAAAGTATAGGAGTTAATGCTGTAATAAGTATTACAACACTGACACTTTTCTTAAAATATTTTACATTAATCATAACATACTCCTATGAAGTCGCCTTTGCAAGTCCGTTTATTGTCCATTCATAAGCTGAAATTGCTGTCTGGAGGGCATAAACTGACTGTTTATATGCAATCTCGGCATTTATCGTATCATTTTCCTGCTTTTTTAAATCTATAAGACTTATTGCGCCAAGTGAGTATCTTTTCTTTGCTGTTTCAAGATTTGATTTTTGCAGCTGAGAATTTGTATTTGCGTAAGTATAAGCATCCCTTGCAGTAATTACATTCTGGTATGCTTCAGTAACTGAAGAAGCTATATTTGACTTATTACTTGATATTGCATTATTCTGTGTATCTTTCTGTGTCTGTGATGAAGCATTGGCAAGCTTTCTCTCATTTACCTTTAAGGTATAATTGTTGGCAAGCGCTTTCTCAAGATCAGCGGTAGGATTCATGGCATCAATCCTGCTTAAGTCAAGTTCAGGAATTTCACCAAACTCAGGTTCTGCATTATATGCCCAACCGCAGCTTATAATAAGCTTCTGTTTTACCGTGTTTACTGCAGATTGTGCATCAGTTTCCGCCTGTTCACCCTTTATAAGTGCTTCCTGTGCATCAAGTACCTCCACCTGTGTTGCGGCACCTGCAGCAAGCTTTGCTTTTACAGTTTCAAGCTTAGACTTTGCAAATTCCTTATCAGCCTTTGCCTTTTCAACTGTAAGCTGTTTGCTGAAATAACTTAAAAAATTGTTCTGTGCAAGCTGTACAAGCTGCATTTCCGTATTTTCATAATTAAGCCTGTAAATCTCAGCATCCTCAAGCGTATCATCAGCACTTTTTAAAAGGTTGTCAGCCTGCACCTTTGACTGCTGAGCGGTCGCACGCTGTGAAGCATAGCTTGGACTGTCCGGATCTCCCTCATCTATATCCTTTAATATATCTTCTGCCATCTTCTTATAGGCATCTGATACTTCAGAGTTTTTAATTCCGTAATCTTTTTTAAATCTAAAAAATTTAATCTGATTATCCTGTACGGTAGGGTTATATTCCTTTATAAGTCCCGCTATTTCACCATATTCAAGCTTATTATCCCTTAATTTTTGCCATTCTTCATCAGTCCTTGCAAATGGCGGGCTTACAGCATAGGCTATATTTGCAGCAGCTGCAGCTGTTGTAAATATAAATGCAAAAGCTGCAACAAGTTTATACTTTTTCAAAATAATACCTCCTTTATTGTATAATTACCACCCTATATCCCATTTCCTGAATATACAGGAATATCTCTCAAACTCTATATGTCCCATGTGTAATGTTACAACTATTATTTTTATATGTAAATAAACTAAACCTTAAAAAAACTTTACACTTCTTTTATACATTCCTAAAGATATTATTTAGGGAAAAATATTTCTGATTAAATCATAGTTTCCTTAGATTTTTTAAGTTCTATACCCTTATTTTCTATACTTTTTCGTATCCCAAGCATCTTAGAGTCGGTTGAAGCTATTACATCAGCACATTCTTTAAGCTGTCTGCCTATTTCACTTGAATAATCGAATACACTTTTATATTTAAGCTGATGTTCAAGACTTGCCCAAAAATCCATAGCCATAGTGCGTATCTGCACTTCAACCCTCATAGACTGTTTTTTATCTGAAAAAAATACCGGGATTTCTATAATCATATGATACGATCTATATCCGTTTTCTTTAGGATTTTTTATATAATCCTTTATAGCTACAACCTTTATATCATCCTGTCTTACAAGCATATCTGCAACTTCATATATATCATCAAGAAATGAGCATATTACACGAATTCCTGCTACATCGTCAAGATTATTTATCATAGACTCAAGTGTGATTTGAAATCCTTTTCTGTTTAATTTTTCCACTATGCTCATAGGCTTTTTTACTCTTGATTTTATAAGCTCTATAGGATTTCTTTTATTTCTTACCGACAACTCATCATTTAATACTTCAAGTTTAGTCTTTACTTCTCTTATGGCACATGTATACATCATCATTATTTCCTGAAACTGCTGTGCAAAATTAACCATGTCTTCAGGAACCTGCACAAGATCAGGAACCTGCACTATCGAGCTGTCAAGTTCACTATTAGGATTGTTATTAATCTGCATACCTTCTCCTTTTATGATCATTCGGCAAAAGCCGACACCTATATCCTGAAACCGTTAGGCGACATATAATTTATTTATCTTTAAGAATATCTATAATACGCCTTGCCGGTTCATCAAACCACGGTGCTTCAAAAAACTCTATCTCACCGCTGTCAACCGCCTTTGCAACCTCAGGTGTTATGGGAAGCTTTGCCAGAACATTTAATCCGTGCTTGGCTGCAACCGTTTCAATATGACTCTCTCCATATATATAATGTTTTGTATTACAGTTGCCACATACAAAATAACTCATATTTTCAATTATTCCAAGCACCGGTATATTCATCTTTTCAGCCATATTAAGAGCCTTTTCAACTATCATTGCTACCAGCTCCTGCGGACTTGTTACAATGATTATGCCGTCAACCGGCAGAGACTGAAACACTGTAAGCGGCACATCTCCCGTTCCCGGAGGCATATCAACATACATAAAATCAATATCATCCCATACCGTCTCACCCCAAAACTGCTTTACAACTCCCGCTATTATAGGTCCTCTCCATATTACCGGGTCTCTATCATTTTCAAGTATAAGATTTGTGCTTATAATATCTATACCTGTAGCAGTTGTCATGGGTATCATCAGTTTATCCTGATTCACACCTACTCTTCCTGAAAGTCCAAATGCCTTGGGAATTGAAGGACCTGTTATATCTGCATCAAGTATAGCAGTTTTATAACCTGCATTACGGGTCTTTACAGCCATCATTGATGTTACCAATGATTTTCCAACTCCTCCCTTACCGCTCACTATACCTATAACTTTCTTTACGGAGCTTCCGGCACTGAGCTTTGCTCTGAAGTCCACAGGTGCAGAATTTCCCGCTGACTTCGAGCAGCCACTGCAACCTGTCTTATTTTGTTCGCTCATATTATAAAATCTCCTTTTATTTTACTTTAACTGTTTTGTTTTACAATATTATGATGCAGGGGACAAAAGATAATAAATTCCCTTACAAGCAGGCTTGCATCGAATTTTTATACTTTTGACACTTGTATCATATTATATATTTTAAATATAAAAATATAATGAATTTGTTTAAAAAAACTGTCTAA
>ERZ773043.71-NODE-71-length-48978-cov-6.721174_pt1 | contig 48978 bp, 48 predicted proteins | sample MGYA00580636_ERZ773043 | MGnify/ENA primary metagenome ERZ773043 (study PRJEB29015, sample SAMEA2737992) | human oral metagenome | biome: human oral; feature: human-associated habitat; material: dental | place: China | collected 2065 ...
GCCTTAGGAGCATATGCCTCACGGCGTGAAGGTTCAAGTCCTTTCATCCGCACCATAGTTGAGATAGTTTGACAGACTAAGCCCTGACTCAGGGCTTTTTTAGTGGACAATAAACAATATTGTGCGATGTATGATGGAGTTTACGCCTCGCCTACCACTTATGAGGAAGGATCTCCGATATGATGCAAAACCCGACGCTAACGTCGGGTTACGGGTTATATTAGATTGCCTACTTTTATACTGAAAACTTACCTCTCTCGGCGGAAAGAGGTGAGAAAAGCATTACCATAACTACGATTGTCCACCACAACAATTTCCCTAGTTAGATTCGGAAACTCACCTCTTCCTGGATGTGATAATACCATAAGCGCCCCAGGTTTGAGAAGACTTAAAAGTTTCGATACTGTGGAAAACTGCGTATCGTGATATGGCGGATCAACAAAAATAATGTCATAATTTTCTGCTTTACCAGATTTCAGCCATACGCTAACAGATGAGTAGACCAATGAAACGTCGTTTTCGACACCAAGCGATATCATATTTTTGTGTAATATATTTTGCGCGACTTTATCACGCTCAATGAATGTAACATGCGCCGCGCCGCGGCTAAGCGCCTCAAACCCAACCGCGCCTGTTCCTGCAAATGCATCAAGTACATACGCACCGCGAACTTCACTGCCAACTCGGTTGAATAGCGCATTGCGGATACGTTCGCCCATCGGCTTAGTGCGCGTATTGCTTGACTTCGGTGCGTCAAGCTTACGTCCGCCGTATTTGCCAGCAATGACGCGAATTGATGTCACGAAGCCGCCTCGCGATACGCCGCATACCATGCGTACATCACGACCGCACAAATTTTCGGAATCAGCGTGCGCCGCGTTTGGTTTGCAAGGCGCGCCGTCCATCCTTGTTTCCAAAATGTTTCATACATGTTTAACGCGTAGACTTCCTGCACTGCACCCAAGAATACACGCTCCAGCCCTAGATCATCCGCACATTTTACCCATTCTTCGCTCGGTGCAGAGTCGGCGAATGCTGTTGTTTTGATTGCTGCCGCCACACCGATTTCAAACAGTAAATGTGTCGCAAACACACCTTTCGCACCCCAATATTCCCAATTACGCCCCATCGTGTCACGCAGATTTTCACCTTTAATAATATTCTTATCCTTAATCGACAGGCGCTCTTCTTTTGGCTTGCCCCATAGCTCCTCAATCTTATCACTGAGTGGGTAGTGATGTGCTGGCGTCAAACCGTCAGTGATCGCATGCGCCATCCAGGCGGCCTCGAACGCGGCGCGCACCCGGTTCGTATTGCGAAGCGCCTGCACCAAATTCACGTAATGATCGTTTATCATACCGACAAGCGCCCGATCGTTCGGATTCGCCGGGTCAATATAGTGCCACGGCTCATCAACACTCGGGCTTTTACGTTTAATACCATCTGGACCATTATTACCTTCAAAGTGTAGAATCTCGCGCGTTGTCGGGAAGGAATGCTCTATGCCCGTGAACTTTCGCATGTTGCGTCGCGCGATGCGGTCGATCTTTTGATGAACCCCCATGATATTGCCTGAATGGGAACGAAATGTCGTACCACTGTACATAATTATTTATTATACCATGTTAGTTAAGCGTCGTCAGGCGTTGATTGCGACGGACTTCGCGCGCAAGATCTGGGTAATCTGCCAAGTTTTCGCCGCTCGTAATAAACGCCTGCGCCGCTTTTTGAGCACGAGTAATCAACTTCGTGTCAGCAAGCGTCGCGATTTGCAAATTAAGCGCGCCATGTTGCATGCGCCCATAAATTTCACCAGGACCACGCAAACGCATATCAACTTCTGCTAGGTAAAACCCGTCGTTTGACTGCTCAATCTCGCGTAAACGCTCACTTGGTTTATTATTCGTGCTCATCATCAAATAACAATAACTTTGGTGCTTGCCGCGCCCAACACGCCCGCGCAGCTGATGAAGCTGGCTGAGGCCAAATTGCTCCGCATCTTCAATCATCATGATAGTTGCATTTGGCACGTCCACGCCAACTTCAACTACCGTCGTACTCACTAAAATATCATATTTTTTATCTTTGAAATCCTGCATAACGTGGTCTTTTTCGTCTGGTTTCATTTTGCCGTGTAGTAGTCCGATCGTACGATGACCAAATACGCTGTTTTTAAGTTTTTTGTATTCAGTTTCAACGCTTTTGCGATCGTTTTCGGGATTATCGCGGATCAGTCCGCAAATGATATACGCCTGACGACCAGCTTGCAGCTCACGCTCAACCCGCTGATAAATTTTATCGCGCGACGGTGGCGAGACGAGGCTTGTCTTAATCGGCTTCCGTCCATTAGGAAGCTCGTTAAGTACCGATACGTCTAGCTCACCGTATACCGTGAGCGCAAGCGAACGCGGAATTGGTGTTGCCGTCATTGCCAGCAAATGCGGCAGTACGCCCGATTTACCAAGCAAGCGCTGGCGCTGCTCTACGCCGAATCGATGCTGTTCATCGATTATTACGAACCCGAGATTATGAAATACAACTTTATCCTGAAACAATGCGTGCGTACCAACTACCACATCAACATCACCATTAGCAATCTGCGCGTATAACGCCGCGCGTGCCGCGCCCTTCACGCTGCCAACAAGCAGCCCAACTGTCACGCCAAATGGCGAAAGAAGTACGCGTAGCGTTTCAGCATGCTGTGCCGCTAATATCTCCGTCGGTGCCATCAACGTAGTTTGGTAACCAGCACTCGCCGCCTGACATGCCGCAATACCCGCTACTACTGTTTTACCGCTGCCAACATCACCCTGAAGCAAGCGATTCATCGGCGTAGCGTGCTCGAAATCCTGCAATATGTCCCACGCCGCCCGACGTTGCGAATTTGTAAGCGCAAATGGCAATTGCGATACAAATTGCCGTACCACATCAGACTCAAATACAATACGATGACCTTGTAGTTTTTGGTTTTCAATTTTATTCAATTGGCTTGCCAAGATTAACTGGAATAGTTCTTCAAACGCTAGCCGCTCGCGAGCGCGCGCTACATCGTCCACCTGGCGTGGAAAATGCATTGTACTGATTGCATCAGCGCGCGGCATGAGCGCTTCATGCGCAACAACGCTCGGCGGTAGCGTCTCCGGCAATACACTCATCAATGGGCGCAATTGCTCAATAACTTTGCGCACCGTCCGTGACTTAAGTCCGCGCAGTTGGCGATATACCGGTAGTAGTCGCTCAGCTTGCACTGGCAGCTCCTTTGCAAGCTCAGCGCTCGGGTTCGTCAATTGGTAGCGCCCGTAATTGTATTCAAACACACCGCTAAAGAAAAAATATTCATCGCTTGCGCCTAACTGCTGCATACGGTACGGTTGGTTAAACCATACGGCATTTAGCTTTCCACTGTCATCTGCTAGTACTGCCGTCGTCAAACGCAAACCGCGGCGCACAGGACGCGTGCTAATCTTCTCGCAGCGAGCACGAATCGTTACGTTGCCAGGTTTAAGTTCAGCAATCGACGCAACATTCGTGAAGTCTTCGTGTCTGCGGGGCAAAAACACTAGCAAATCACCAACCGTCTCTAGCCCTGCACTGCGCAACTGTGCCGCCGTTTTTGGCCCAACGCCTTTGATTTGCTCTAATTTGGTTGCTAGATTCACGTTCCTGATTATTCCGTCACGCCGAGCACACCGTCTAACGCATATGCCGTTGTTTCCCAGCCATCAACCGCAATACTGTCAATGCCCATCGCCTTAACCGGATAGTCGTTGCCACCCTCATTGAGTTTGTCTCCAAAAAAGAGCACTTCATCTTTAGAAATGTCAAGCGCGTCGATCAGTTTGCCGATGCCATACGCCTTATCAATGCCCGGGCGTGTGATATCCGTGCTCGTCGTACCGCCGATTCTTACCTCAAGTCCTGGCAGCTGTTCGGCAACTTTGTCGCGATATACCGGACGCACATCTTTGAATTTCTCTGCCCACGCGTATTTGTCCTCAGGCGTCGCTTGCTGCCCAAGCGCCGACATCGTGATTTGGCTAATACGGTCTTCAATAATTTTTCCTGCTGGCTTGTCGCACCAAATTCCCATGTTTTTAGCGGTTTTTTCGAGTACGTTAATAATATGTGCACGCTCCTTCTCGCTCAAGTCCTCAGCGTATTGCGACTCCCATTCGTTCCTAAGCGTATCGTACCGGTAGTAGCGCGTGCCGCAAGTCGGCATCGCATGAAAGCGCACCAGTTGCTGTGGCGATACACTCAAGCGGTCAATTACTTGCAAGCGAATTTGTTTGAACGTGCCACCTGTAATCACACAGACATCATAATACTCTAGCAAACGACCCAGCAACGCCGCCATACGGTCGCTAATCGGCGATTTTGTCACCGCCAACGTATCGTCCAAATCAAATGCCAGCACCTTCTTCATGTATTTCCCCTCAGCGAACGAGTACGAACCCGTTCTTGCCTCTTTTAATTAAATTAACGCCTGATAATTCGCGATCGGCAGTAATCTTTTCTCCATTCACGCTAATAGCGTTATTAGCGATTAAGCGTCGCGCTTCGCCGTTACTCACACATGCACCCGCTTCAACAAGCGCCGAGACGACGTTTTGCGGCGACACGGTCGGAATTTCTGCCGACAACGCATCAAGATCTATATCATTCAGCTTCTGAACGCTTAGTTCGCCGAAGAGCACGCCCGTGACGCGCTCAACACTTTCACGCCGCTCGCGACCGTGTACAAGGTCAGTAACTTCGCGTGCCAAAGTTTTTTGTAGCGCCCGCTCACCTGGATTTAAATGATGATTGTCAATCAGCGCTTCAACTGTCTCACGCTCAAGCAGCGTATAAATCTTAATGAGATCTTCACTTGTCAAATCATCGCAGTTCAGCCAAAATTGATAGAATTGATACGGACTGGTCTTGTTCGGGTCAAGCCACACTGCACCGCCCTCAGACTTGCCAAACTTCACGCCAGTCTGCCTGTTGATAATAAGCGGCGTTGTAAATACATGCGCATCACCACCTTCAAGCTTGCGAACCAAACTTACACCCGTAACACTATTGCCCCACTGATCAGCGCCCGCCAACTGCAGCGTTGCGCCCTTTTCACGATACAAGTGCAAAAAATCATAGCCCTGAATCAGTGCATAGCTAAACTCGCCATAGCTGATGCCGCTACCGCCCTCGCCAATGCGCTGCTGCACAAACTCGCGATCAAGCAATTGCGTCATGCTGACATGCTTGCCGATTTGATGCAAAAAATCAATATAGTTAATATCGCGGAACCAGTCAGCGTTGTCGACAATTTCAAACTCTTTGCCGTTAAAAATCTTCACAAATTGCCGCCGCAAGCCTTCAACATTTCGCGCCACTGTCTCAGCATTACGCAAATCGCGCTCCTGCTTTTTGCCGTCTGGATCGCCGATCATTCCAGTTGCGCCACCGACAAGCAAAATCGGCTTATAACCATACTCGATGAACTGGCGACACATCATCATTGCTGCTAAATTGCCAATCTGCATACTATCTGCGCTCGGGTCAACACCGAAATAAAATGTACGCGTCTCGCGGTCAAGTTCTTTGATATCAGAGAATGTCATCTGATTGACAAATCCGCGCCAGGTTAACTCTTCGCTCAGCGTCATTTTATATCCTTTCCGTACGCTTATAAATAACTAATGCCAGTGTATCATAAAAGGGCTAGGCGCGCGACATAAATAGTGCTACAATAGAAGGCAATATTGCTTATGGGAAGAAAGTTTATTGTGGGGAAAAAACAGGGATCAACAAAAAAAGGCGTGAGCGTTTATTCTAACCTCGCCCGCAAACGGCAAGTTAAAAAAGATACTAAAGCACGAAAGAAAGCAGAGTATTTAGCAACGCTACCGAAACATCCGCTGAAGCGCCTACTGTACCGGTTACATCCGAAACGCGTAGTGAAGTACTGGTTTAGCAGGCAGGGACTGTTCATGTTCATGAAAATTATCGGCGTATGTATGTTGCTGCTCGTGCTGGCAGGAACAGCGCTTTTTGCTTATTTTCGCAAAGATCTTGACCAAATTAACCCTGACACACTATCACAGCGCGTACGCACCACAGTAACAAAATATTACGACCGCAATAATAAACTGTTATGGGAAGATAAAGGCGACGGCGACTATACACTGGTTGTTGACCATAAAAATATTGCACCGTGCATGGATCAAGCAACAGTCGCGATTGAAGACAAGGATTTTTATAAACATGGCGGCATTAGCATTTCCGGCATCGTACGCGCTCTGCTGAGCAATGCCCAGGGAAATGCTGTTCAGGGCGGCTCAACCCTAACGCAGCAGCTGATCAAACAAGTGTTCTTCCGCGATGAAGCAACAAAACGCGGGCTAGCAGGTATTCCGCGCAAAATTAAAGAGATTATTTTGGCAGTTGAGGTTGAGCGCATGTATAGCAAAGAGCAAATCTTAGGGCTGTATCTAAACGAATCACCATATGGCGGTCGGCGCAATGGCGTTGAGTCAGCGGCGCAAACATATTTTGGCAAGTCATCGAAAGATTTGAATTTGTCGGAGTGTACATTGCTCGCAGCAATTCCCAACAATCCGAGCGCATACAACCCATACAACGTCGCTGGACGCAATGCTCTACTCGCACGTCAGCGCAAAGTGATTGATAGTATGGTTGAGATGAAATACATCTCTAAGGAGCAAGCAAATCAAGCAAAAAGCGTCGCTATTATGGACACTGTGAAACCACTTGCCGATCAGTATTCCAATGTGAAAGCACCCCATTTCGTGCAAATGGTCAAAGAGCAGCTAGAGGGAGAACTCGGCAAAACGATCGTTGGCGAAGGCGGATTAACAGTAAAGACGACTCTCGACATTGACGTGCAGAATTTGCTGGAATCAAATATGACAGCGATATTCAATGGCAGCATGACAAGTCGTGACTGTAACTATCGAAATTGTCCGAACTATGCTGGGTTTACGAACGGCGCAGCAGCGATTGAAGATACAAAAACCGGACAATTACTCGCATTAATAGGTAGTCGCGATTTTAATTATGCTGGATTTGGTCAAGACAATGCCGCAAAAGCATTTATCCAGCCGGGGTCGTCAATCAAGCCGTTTGTCTATGCACAGCTGTTCAGTGACCAAGGCAGTGGCAAGCAAAATTACGGCAGCGGGTCAACACTCACCGACACCAAAACAACATTCCCGGGCAATTATACGCCGCAGAACGCCGACAATAAATTTCAAAATAACATTAATATCCGCCAGGCGCTTGACCGTTCACGTAACATACCTGCCGTTAAGGCAATGGCGATTAACGAGCAGAACAATTCTGGAAGCACCTGGTCTCTCATTCGTGCCACCGGTAATAAGTACTATTGCACTAATGGCGCCGACGCGCAGGCTGGTCTGTCAAGTGCGCTTGGTAGCTGCGGCACACGGCTTATTGATCATGTCAATGCCTACTCAACATTAGGTCGCCAGGGCGTCTATATGCCGCAGACATCAATTATAAAGGTCGCGAACAGCAATGGCGAAACGCTTAAGGAATATAAGGCATCAAGCAAACAAGTCGTCAATCCGCAGGCGGCATACATCGTGACCGATATCCTAGGAGACGCAAAGGCGCGTGCCGGGCTTGGCTGGAACCAAGATTATTTACCGGCGCTCACCGGGATTGGTGTTCATGCCGCCGTCAAAACAGGAACAAGCAACGGCGAGAAGAACGGTAGAGTTGCATCAAAAGATATTTGGGCAGCCGGCTACACACCAAGTCTATCAATGGCAGTGTGGTTTGGTAACTCTGACACGTCAGTACTCAAGAGCGGCAACTCTCTCATCTCTGCAATGTTCTTTGATAAAACAATGGCAGCCGTATCAAAGCTATACGCCGACCAGAAGAAGCTGTCGCTGAGCGATTGGTACACAACACCAAGCGGTATTCAAAATATTAAAGGAGAGATCTTTCCCTCGTATTACAATAAATCGACTGGTACGTCAACAGCAAAAATGACGTTTGACAAGGTATCAAAGAAGAAGGCAACCTCATGTACACCAGAAGATGCAAAGATTGAGATTGGCGTTATCAAGGCAAGAGACGACTTTACCAAAAAAGAAATTATTACCTCGACTGATGGCAGCTATGACACCAATGCCGACGACGACGCACACCAATGCGACGATGCCAAACCAACTGTGTCAGTCAGCACAACATCAAGCGGCACCGTCTCCGTCACATATACACATGGACGCTACACACTTCAGTCAATTGAGTTATTGTCCGGCAGTACGGTTGTTGCTAGTAAACAAATCGACAGCAATGGTACATGGACGCTGTCACCAACCGATTTAGCGTCTGCTGCAAATGGTACAATCACCGCAAAAGTAACTGACGTTGGCTACTACACCGCAACGAATAGTACGAGCTATCAAAAGAGTAGCAGCTCATCAAGCGGTAGTTAGCAATAAGAGCAGGGCCGTAGTAACGTAGTAAACAGATTAGCCAATCAATCATTTTATACTAAACCCCAAACTAAGATTTGGGGTTTAGTTTAGTAACCAAATAGCGCGACAGTTCAAGCGAAAAATATGCTCACTGCTGCTCATTCACAAGAGCGATCAAGTCATTCTCGTGATTTTTGCGCGAATGATTCGTACGGCGCGGTGCAGATGCGCCACCGTCTTTTTGCGAAGTACGCGTTCGGCGAGAAGATTTGCTATTTGTCGTATTATTACGCTGTACGTTCGATGCACTCCTACTGCCTCGACGGCGTTGACTTGAAGCAGACAAGGCAACCGACTCGTTTGGTGTATTATTTACTATTTGCGATTTTACCGCCTTATTTAGCCCACTCGACACCGTAGCAGAAATTGCACCTTGCGGTTTTGACGATTGGCGCTGCGTACGGCGCTTTTCCGGCTGAATCTCGTCTACTAATTTCGCAAACATCATACGCCCCGCCGCTGTTTGCAAACTGCGCACAATTTCAACCGTGTGCGTTTGCCCGATTTTACTGCTCGCCTGCTCAACGACAACCATCGTGCCATCTGATAAATAACCAACCGCCTGGTGTGAGTCTTGCCCTTTTTGAATTAGATCAAGAAGAAGTTTTTCTCCCGGCAAATACTCCATACGCAAACTTTGTGCCAGTTCATTCAGATTCAACACTTCCGTACCCTCCACCGCTGCGACTTTGTTAAGATTATAGTCAAGCGTCATAATAACCGCACCGTGTTGTTTTGCGAGCGATAATAGCCGATCATCAACGCCTTCGCTGGCACGACTACCATCTTGTAATAACTCCACTGCGACGCGCTCCATCGCCTGCAGTTCAGTCACAACGTCAAGCCCATGACGAGCACGCGCACGCTTATCGCTGTCAGCGTGGTCTGCCAAAAATTGTAGTTCACCGATCACCGAACGCGGAATCACCAGTGTACCGCCAATGAACCCTGTACCCGCTACTGCGACAATCCTCCCATCCATCAACACCGATGTATCGACCAGAATAGCACGATCTTTCGCTTTAATATTCGTCTTTGGCAACCGTGCCAATAGATACGACACTTCACCCAAAATTAGTAGCGTCACCGCTAGTAATACAATGTCCTTTGCTTCCATACTTTCCTTTCTTTTTACGAGATCTTGTCTTTGTTAACAACTACTTCATGTAGTCGATAAGCGCCTGACGCAAATCACACACGCCGCGCACAAATGAATTCTTTTTGCCCGATTTTGGAGCAATCGCCTGAGTAAAACCAAGCTTTTTCGCCTCAGCAACACGTCTGTCAGTTAATCGTGCCGAGCGAATTTCACCGCCCAGACCAACTTCACCGAACACTACTAAGCTATCATCTAGCTTGCGCCCTGCTGCTGCCGAAGCGATCGCCATTGCAACAGCCAAATCAGCTGCTGGATCAGCTAGTTTCAGCCCACCTACTACATTGATATAAATGTCTTTATCAGATAATTTCAGTTTTGTGCGTTTCTCAAGCACAGCAATCAGCAGGTTGAGGCGATTCAAATCAAATCCACTCGCCGTCCTTTTAGGATACCCGAAATTTGTCGAATTGACAAGGGCTTGAATCTCCACCAAAATCGGGCGGTTACCTTCAAGCGTAGCAAGCACCACTGATCCATCAGCGTTTTGACGCTCAGCAAGCAATGCCTCCGACGGATTTTCGACGACACTTAAGCCACGCTCGCTCATCTCAAAGATCGCCGCTTCACTGGTTGAGCCGTAACGATTTTTCACTGCACGCACTACCTTGAAGCCACCATAACGGTCGCCCTCAAACTGTAGCACGACATCAACCAAATGTTCCAACACCTTCGGTCCGGCAATTGAACCTTCTTTCGTGACATGCCCAACTAAAATTACTGCCGCACCAGATGTTTTAGCAGCACGAATAATCGCGTTGCTTGAGTTGGTAATTTGACTGACCGTTCCCGGCGCGCTCGTCACCTCTTCAAGACTAAGCGTTTGAATGCTGTCAATTATAACAAGTTTGTAAGCGCCGCTGCGAATCGTCGCCGCAATGTCGTCAGCACTCGTGCTTGCGACAAACTGCAAATGGTCGTCCGCTACCGCGCCCAAGCGCCGAGCTCGCAGCTTAACTTGCGACGCTGATTCCTCGCCGCTCGCGTACAACACTAGCACATTTTCAGAGACATGCGCTGCTATTTGCAGCAATAGCGTCGACTTGCCAATACCCGGCTGACCGGCCAACAGCATAACACCACCCGGTAGAATACCGCCGCCCAATACTGTGTCTAAATCGGCAATACCCGTGCCAAGGCGCGCGGTTGATGCTTCTGCTGAGATTGAACGCATTGACTGCGCTTTCAATATATTGCCATGCGCAGCGCTCCGTGCCACTACAGAATTGCCCACCGTGTGCACAACTTGCTCCACGAGTGAGTTCCACTCACCGCAGTTCTCACACTTACCGACCCACTTCGGATAGCTCGCACCGCATTGCTGGCACACGAATTGACTGCGTACTTTCGCCACTACTTCACCTCACTTGGCGCGCTCACACCGTTCATGCTTTGGTTCAATTGCTGCGCCCGCACAGCAAGCTTGTTGTATTCAGCAATCATAGTATTATACGCTGATATGCGTGTGTTCAACTGATTTTGCTGACTATTTAACGACGCAACGCGCCCCGAAAGTGCACTTCGCGTCGCATAGAACTCTTGCGACGAAAAATCACCGCTTACCGCTCGCTGATTGAAGCTTTGAATATCGGAGTTTAGTTGATTCAGTTCATTCTGGTAAGCATCCGTTTCAGTTTTAAGTGACGATTCTTCAGCAGATATCTTCGCTTTTAACGACGTTGCCTGCTGGTCTAACTCCGAAAATACTTGCGTGTAACGCTGATTTAGCGTCACGATACTCGCACGGTTCGTAAAGTAACGCGCATAATATCGCTCTAGCTCACTATCAAGATTTGCGATCGTTGTTCCTAAAATTGAGTGCAATTCATTAATCTCAGCGCCTGGCTCCGCCTGCTTATAATACTCCATTAGACGTTTTAATGTCGGCTCGTTTTTCACTTTTTGATACGCTGCACGCACTAATCCGTCCACTTTATGCTGTTCAAATGTACTCAACCGCGCATAAGCCGCATGCAACAACTCATGTGCCGCCGTCACATCAAGCGCACCATCAAGCTCGCTGTTTTGTACATTATATAAATAAATCCGGTCGCGGTAGTAGCACCCCAAGATCGCTGTTGTCCGCTCCACACTATGACAACTGCCGTTAAACTGTCCGGAATCCTGCACCTCAGGACTAGTCGCGTAAAAAATCCGTCTGCCCGCTGACGTCAGCGTTACACGCTGCTCAATCGCTGAGATATGCGATGACGGCGTATACTGCTGCGCGCGGAACTCGTCAAGCAGTTGCGGACCAAACCAATACGCCGCCGCTAGCCCTCCAGCAACCGCCACAATCGCAGTAAACGATCGCATAAAGCTAGTTCGTTTCAGTCTCACTACGCCGTTCAATCGCAATTGCCCCCTCGGCCAACACTACTTCTAGAATATCACCTTTTTGGTATGAATTTGCTAAAACTCCCTCAGCAATCGCATGCTCGACTTCGTCTTCAATAACGCGACGTAATGGACGTGCACCGAATTTAACAGTGTACCCCTTATCAATTAGATATCGTTTCGCTGCGGGCGCAACCTTCAGTGCCAAACCTTGACGCACAAGTCGCTGACGCAACTCACCGATCAGCAAATCAAAAATTTTACCAACTTCCGACCGCGTGAGCGCGCGGAACGTGATAACACCATCAAAACGATTAATAAGCTCTGGTCGCATGTACTTTTCAAGCGCATCATGCGTTAAGCGGGCATTGCGCTCATGCAACGAATCAAGCTGTCCGTTTTTTATGCTGCGCGCACGAAATCCAAGTTCCGATTCTTTCATCATTTGATCGGCACCAAGGTTGCTCGTCAGAATGATAATCGTATTACGAAAGCTTACTTCCCTGCCTTTTGCGTCGGTCAACACGCCATCTTCAAGCAGCTGTAATAGTAAATTAAATACATCCGGATGTGCTTTTTCAATTTCGTCAAATAATACAACGCTGTAAGGCTGGCGCCGAATCTTGTCAGTCAGCTTACCGCCATCTTCGTAGCCAACATAACCTGCCGGCGCGCCAACAAGTCGCGATGTATTATGCTTTTCACCGAACTCACTCATATCAATTTTGACAAGCGCATCTTCGCTGCCAAACACTTCACGTGCTAGCACCTTAGCAAGTTGCGTTTTACCTACACCTGTCGGCCCCATAAACACGAAGCTACCAATCGGGCGACGGCTGCTTGCTACGCCAGAGCGGCTACGTCGAATCGCCCGCGCCACTTTCTGGATCGCTTCACGTTGTCCAATAATATACTTACTTAAATGCTTTTCAAGCTGTCGCAACAATTTTGCCTCACTGGTCTGTACTTTTTCGACTGGAATATCCGTCATCACCGCGATAGCATGTGCCACATCGTCATCGGTTAGCTGAATCGCTCGTTTACCCTCTTGCGCGATTTTTTCAACCTCTAGCTTTTCATTAATTTGGCTAATCCGCTGCTTGTAGAGCGCCGCCCGCTCATAGTCTTCATGTGTGACCGCCTCTTCCATGCGTTCATTCAAATGTTTGAGTTCTTTCAGATAATCACGCTGCCGGCTCGGTACATGTCCTTGCTTAACTCGCACGCGCGCTGCAGCTTCATCAAGTACATCAATTGCTTTATCTGGCATAAACCGATCAGATACATAGCGGTCGCTCATATACACCGCCGACTCAATCACACTGTCGGTAATCGTCACTCCGTGATGTTTTTCATAATAGCTTTTCAGCCCTTTTAAAATTGCAATCGTTTGCGTAATCGTTGGTTCTTTTACGACAATCGTCTGAAAACGTCGTTCTAAAGCTGCATCTTTTTCGATATGCTTACGATATTCATCAAGCGTTGTTGCGCCAATCATATGCAACTCGCCGCGGGCAAGCGCCGGCTTCAAAATGTTTGCCGCATCCATACTTCCCTCAGCTGCACCTGCCCCCACTAGCAAATGCAGCTCATCAATGAATACGATAATATTCGCTTGTTTTTTGATTTCTGCGACGACCTTTTTCAATCGGTCTTCAAACTCGCCGCGATATTTCGTACCTGCGATCATCGCCGCCATATCTAACATAATCACGCGTTTGTCAAGTAAATGTGCCGGCACATCCTCGTGCACGATACGCTGCGCCAAACCCTCAACGATAGCCGTCTTACCAACACCCGGCTCACCAATCAGTACAGGATTATTTTTTGTACGCCGGCTAAGAATAGTAATCATACGTTCCAACTCTTTATCGCGCCCAATCATTGTGTCAAGCTCGCTTGCCGCCGCTTTCGCTGTCAAGTCAATTCCGAACACACTAAGCGCACCGCCACGTACCGCTCGCCGCCGCGGCTCAGTCGCGATATTTCCATGCTCATTGCGATTCTCCTCAAATGAGTCCTCAAGCTCACTCATTAATTTATCAACGTCTACACCCATGTCGCGTAACAACGTCGTAGCCCGCGCATTTCCTTGGCGTAACACGCTATACAGAATATGCTCAGTGCCCAAAAAATCGTGATTATATTCTTTAGCAGCTTCCCACGCCATACGTAACGTCAACATCGCCGTTTCGCTTAAACCTACTACGCCCGTACTTGTCACGACGCGCGACGGTTTGATATCAAGCGCTATTTCTGCCTGCTGCAGTGTTACACCCGCATCTGCAAGCACTTTTGCCGCTGAGCTCGATCCCTGCGCCAATACACCTAGTAATAAATGTTCGGTTCCAATATAATTGCTTCCGTTACCACGTGCAATCGCATCAGCATGTTGCACGCTAGCGCGTGCATTATCAGTCAAATGTGAAATAAAATCTGCAAAATCCTCTGGCATCATTCGTTGCTCTCCATTTCTATGGCATAGTTACCCATACGCCCTAGTATACCGATAATGTTAGCACTCGTCAAGGTAGAGTGCTAACATTCTTACAATTTTCATACGCTTCATCATGCAAAGCTGTCGATGGTACGCCTGGTCAAACAAAAAAGCCTCTCAAGGATTTGGAGGCTTTCTGCTTTAATTTTAATGTAATAATTCTATTCTTGATCTTCAATCGCCGCAAACAGCCCATCTTCAATGTTTGTACGTGGTTTTTTCTCAACCGGCTTGGCAGCTGCTGTTTCAATATCCAATTCGTAGCCCGTTAAGCGGCTCGCCAGACGTACGTTTTGTCCGCCGCGACCGATCGCGATTGATTGTTGATCTTCTGTAACGTAGACTTTCGCTGATTTATGTTCTTTATCAATTTCAACTTTCACGATTTCCGCTGGGCTAAGTGCATTACGGATATATGTATCAATATTCTCGTCGTAGGTTACAATATCAATTTTTTCCTGATCGCCAATCTCATTCATTACCGCGTTAACGCGTGTGCCGTGCCCGCCAACGAATGTGCCAACCGGATCAACGCCCGGCACTAAGCTCGCAACTGCCAACTTCGTGCGGCGACCCGCCTCGCGCGCAATGCCTTTGATTTCGACCGCACCTGTTTCCATTTCTGGTACTTCCTGACGGAATAGATATTCAATAAAAGCTTCATTGCCACGACTAAGCACCAGCTGTGCGCCACGCCCGTCGCGCTCAATGTCCTTAATGAATACCCTGAGACGCTGTCCAACTGAATAATGTTCTCCTTGAATTTGCTCGCTTTGCGGTAAAATACCCGTCGCTTTGCCTAACTCAACACGCACAACGCGCGGCTCTACGCGCTGTACAACGCCCGTCACAACCGTACCAATTTTATCTTCAAATTCAGCCAGCACAACCTCGCGCTCTGCTTCACGTAAGCGTTGAATTACGACCTGCTTGGCAGTCTGCGCCGCCACGCGCCCGAAACTCGTAACGTCGTGTGTTTCCATCACGACTTCACTACCAAGCTCAGCGTTTTTATCAATTTTTTGTGCATCTTCCAAACTAATTTGGTTAATGTCGTTTTCAACATCCTCAACAACTGTTTTCACGACCGACACTTTCGCTGTGCCATCATTAATATTGAGTTCGGCGCGTACGTTTTGCTCGCGCTCGCCGTTATCGCGGCGCCACGCCGCAGCGATTGCTTGCTCAATTACACCCAGCACGACATCCTCAGGAAGCGCTTTCTCTTCGGCAATCGTACGCATTGCTAACGTCATTTGTTTTACGTTCAAATCTTGCATAATGTTCCTTTCTTACGAAAAATTCCGACCTGCCGGCCGGATTAGTGCGGTTTTATTGTACCCAATTGCAGTGTCCGCTGTCAAGAGCCACCCGCTAAGCCTCTTACCGTTGCTCATAGACGCCCCCACCACCGAAAGACGTGCTATACTGATGCCTATGCAGTTATCCGATTTTCATTACGATATTCCACATGAGCTCATCGCCAACCAACCGCCCGCTGTACGCGGAACGTCACGATTACTTACACTTAACCGCCGCACTGGTGCAATCAACGACCGCCATTACCCTGATATCGTTGATTACCTAAATGCGGGCGATGTGCTCGTCATTAACGATACGAAAGTGCTAAAAGCTCGCCTGCGTGCCCGCAAACCAAGCGGCGGCGAGCGCGAACTAGTGCTCGTCGAGCAGCATGGTTCACACGACGATTGGTTTCGGCATAAAGTAATTTACCGCCGTAAGTTGCATGCCGGCGATACGCTTTTTGTTAGTGATGACGAATTAGTTGTTGAAGAAATTTTGGGCGGCGGGGTTGCTGTCGTTCGCAGCCAGCGCAGCCTACTTGACATTGCAGAGGAATACGGCTCAGTACCATTACCGCCCTATATGAACCGCGATGCTACGCCTACTGACATTGAGCGCTACCAAACCGTTTTTGCGCACAAAATCGGTTCAGTCGCCGCGCCAACTGCTAGTCTCAACATGACAGACGAGATCCTCGCGCGGCTACGCGCCAAAGGTGTTGTTATCGTGCATGCTACATTACATGTCGGGCTTGGTACATTTCTGCCGATTCGCGTAGATGACATCACCAAGCATACTATGCACCAGGAATATTTCTCAATACCTGCCGCCACCATAGCTGCAATCCAAACCGCAAAGGCTAGCGACAACCGCGTTATTGCACTCGGTACAACAATGACACGCACACTTGAATATGCCCACCAACAAATTCTGCACGAATCGCCGCACGACATCACCGGCGAAGCAGATATATTTATCTATCCGGGCTATAAATTTCAGGTAATTGATGCGCTAATTACAAACTTTCATTTGCCAGAAAGCACCGTCCTCATGCTCACTGCTGCATTTGCTGACTGGAATGTGCTGCGCCCCGCATACAAGCACGCTGTCGCCGAGCGATACCAGTTTTTTAGCTACGGCGATAGCATGCTTATTACATAAACAAAATTTTGAAGATATGAAAAATCATCCTCTTTATTGGCGGCTAAGAATAAAGTTAAAGATTTATATAGTATTCAAGTATTTTGATATCTCTTAATGTCATAAATTTCGTTCTGTAAATAGAATCATACTCTGATGCTTGCATAGCGTCAATCGAAAACTTCATTTTTTCTAGAGCCTCCAATTTTGGAAGCCAAACAACAGTCGCCCCTTCATCTTTCTCTTTTTCTGTCAGGCTATTCTTGCCAAGATTGGCAACTTTTTGCGCAGAATATACGAAAGACAACTGCTTAAAGTTTTCCTGAGATTTGTACTCAACAGCAACACCAAGTTTTTATTGTATATCAATCGTGCAGCCTAATTCTTCCCTACATTCTCTCTGGAACGCAGCAGTTGAGTCTTCACCATCGTCCACACCTCCGCCAGGCAGTTTGTATTCTTTCTTTTTCGCTTTATATAGAAGTGCAATTTCTCTATTTTCATTCACAACAATGCCTCTTGCTCCCAGTCTTACAACAGGATCTCTGTCGTGTTTAATTGGCTTAATCCCAAAATCCTTATCTGTTATATACACGATTTCATCTAAAGCGGTCGTGTGCATTAAATTAAAGTTAAGTGTCATCTTCTCTCCTTTGTGAACAATTTGATTTATACATTTCCTGTTTGATGCTAGACCATGCCGTGGAATGATACAATAATAAATATGACAACTACCACGGAGTATACAGTACTTGAAGTCGAACGCAAACGCACATTTACCGGTAATGTGGATACGTTTATTGCAACGCTACGAGCACATGGTTTCGCACAGACTAGCCAATTACACGAAAATGATACCTATTATTCTCGCCCCGACGTTGATTTCATGCAGACTGTTGAGTGTTTGCGCGTGCGTGAGCGCGATGGGTTTGCCGAGGTGACATATAAACCGGCAACATCGCACGCAACAAGTACAAACGATGGCGTAATCATGAAACCGGAGACAAATCTATCAATCGCGCCAAACGATACAGCAACTGCCAAACAATTGCTCGTAAATCTTGGCATGATAGAGCTAGTGACAGTTACTAAATTCCGGCACACATTTACTTCGGCGACATATCCTAATACTGTAGTTGCGATTGATGAAGTCATAGATGTCGGAACATTCATTGAAACAGAGGTAACGCTTGCGGATAAAGCAGTAGCGTTCCAAACTATCGACGAATTAGAACGATTACTTAGCATAAATACGTTTCCTCTTGCAACGAAGCCATATCGCGATATGTGTATGGAGATAAAACCTGATCAGACTGCATAAATTTAAAAGCAGCAAACTGCCAGCCTGTGTGTAAATGACTGTCAAAACGGTACACCACCGCTAAGCTATGTAAGTATTCTAAACTAGTACTAAAACAAGCTCGCCTGTACTGGCGCGAGTTTTAGTGGCGCAATGTCGCCTGCAATCGTGACATAATTACCAAGATACTGTTTCATCGGCATTGCAAGTAGCCGATTTTGCTGTTCCATAACGAGTAGCTGTCCGATCAATCCTACGAATGTACCAGAGAGATGCGGTTGATTCCATAGCTCTATAGCGGTACACGACGAAAGCACCACGTCGTCGATCATTACGCTTGACAATTCAGCAAACTGTGGGTTAGGAAATTGTATATTCAGTGCACGCTGGATCGCCGTAATCATCTGCTCTAATTTTCGCCGCGCCGCTACTTCGTCGTACGAGTTTTCGACTAAAATTTGCGCCTTTTTGCGCAACTGGACGCTTTCGCACAATCCAGGCAGCCGGGCAATCTGTGCTTCATACTGCCGCGCGACGTTGGCGCTCGGGAACGTTTCGAGAATTACAGCACTCCGCGCACCCTGCTCAAGCAATCGTGCCAATCCACGCCCGGCATTTGAAATCCCAACTTTAACAGTCTCTGATGAAAAATACGCAAGGTACAACAAATGCGGTTTTTTGTTGAGTTCAGCTTGTTGCACACTCAATTCTGTCGTGTTGTAGAACGCTGGATTAAAGCCAGTCTTCTGTTGGCATTCAGGACACTGTTCATATTTTTCAGAGACATCGCGCTTGCCTGGACACTCATAACACTCGCCAGTTCGCATATCATACCAACCAGTACAGCGTTTGCGGCTTAGATCAAATGTCAGCGTAAAGTTACCGGCAGGACGAGCATATACAAAGACACCGTCAGCATCCATCAGTCGAAAATACGGAGCGTTACACATACTGTCAAAGCTAACTCTCGTGAATAGAGACTTTCCAAGCGGCAAATCAACTAATTCACGAATCATCTTTTATCTACTACAATGCGGCTTCTACCGCTGCCCAGCTGGCATCTGGGTCGTCTTCCGGCACGATGATAGTAACTTGATCGCCAACGTTAATACGGAAGTAGGTGACGCTCGCAAGTAAGATACGATACTCTTTGCCCTGCGCTTCAACATAGTATGCACCGTCATGCTGAACGAGCGTACCAATGATCTGCTTGCGTGCGACTGGCCCAATTTGTTTGTAAATGAAGCCGCCGTCGCTCGCAATGGTTAGCTTGAGAATGTCGCCTTCAACCAGTTTCGATTTGCTAGCATAGTTGGCAGGCACTGGATAATTCTTGCCGTCTGGACCGACCATGGTTTGCCCGTCAAACACACCCTCAATAATTTTTCCGGTAACATCCTCGCGACTATTAACCGGTGTCACAATCTGCCCGTCATCGCCCAAAATACTCATGAGCAATTCTTTAGCGGCAGCTAAATTTGTTTCCGCTTCTTGAATCAACGACTTAAGCCGTTTGACTTGTTTTTCTGGTAATTCTGACATACTGGTTCTCGCATTCCTTTGTATGTTTTCTTGATGATATCAATTTTATTATACGCTTTCACTAGTTGCTGTCAAGGATTACATCGTTTATCCACACGAATAACAGTAGTTCTTGAAAAGTCGTTGTATTTTTTGTGCAGCACCATGGCTGCTATTTTGTAGGTGGCGCTAGCCGTACAGAGACATGAGCAGATTTTGTGATGCCACGAAAAGCACGCTGCGTTATTGATCCTGCGAGTTCATTACGAGTTGTTCGCGTGAGCGTCTTTTCATAAAAATACATTGGAACAGCGGTGTAGGCTGGATGTGTTTTAAAAGCGCAAACAAGCGGTTCAAGCATCTCATTAGTAATGCGCACTTCGTGAAAATGGTGCGCGATTTGTTCTTCCGCTGCGCGGCAGTCAAACGGTTTTTTGACCGTAAATCGCTGCAGCACTACATTGCCATCCTGATATGCAGTGAAAACGCCGTTCTGCTGCGGATATGCAGCGACTGTGTCAAACGCACCATCACGCGCAATATCTAGTAGTGCCGGGTAAAAACAGAAAAAGGATCTCGTTGCCTCATCGCTTGCGTCGCTTGCCTCTATTGTGAGCATAGCGGTGTCAAAAAGCTCAGGACGTTCAGTGATAATAAACGAGTCGTCAGCTGACACGCGTACGCCGCTTGCGCCACCGACAATGCGCTGGCATGCTGCGAGCTGGCTCATCAATAAAGCATCGTTCTGGACATTAACGACAGCCATCAATTCAGCTTCAATATGTGCGAGCGATTCTGCAACAATGCGCTGGTTAATACTAAATTGTTCCGTGTAAAGTGACTGCTCAAATAACGCAATATCCTCGTCTGTGTATAGCTCGGCGTGAAAGAATATCGTCGACTCAACTGTATTACCATCAACATTGCCGACAAACGCACGCGACCGGTCAGCCGCTCGCAGTGATAATAAAAACCGGCGAATGACTATATGCTCAAACAAGTGGCATACGTCGTGCGAAAAAGGCAAATCATAGAACGCGTAGAGTCTAGCAGCAACCATACGGTTAGTATAGCAAAAGTTATCTACGGCACGCTCTGCATGCTCATCAGTAATAAAAAGACCTCGCGAGAGAGCGTCATTAACTAAAACTAAATTACCCCGCTCCTACTTTAGGGCGGGGTAACTCTATAAAACAATGCGATCTCGTAACTATGTAGAAGCGAGCCTACGCCAATTCAACAGTTGCGCCAGCGTCTTCCAGAGACTTCTTGGCAGCTTCAGCTTCGTCTTTTGACACTTTTTCTTTGATCGGGCTTGGCGCATTATCAACAAGCGCTTTAGCTTCACCGAGACCAAGTCCAGTTAGCTCTTTTACCGCTTTGATAACGGCAACTTTTTGCGAACCAGCGTCCTTTAGTGTGACAGTGAATTCGGTTTTTTCGTCGGCAGCAGCAGCTCCTGCGTCAGCGGCTGGACCAGCGACTGCAACCGCAGCAGCAGCCGGCTCAATGCCGTATTCTTCTTTCAAAATGGTTTTTAATTCATTCACCTCTAGAACTGTCAATTTAGTCAGTTCTTCGGTAAGTTTCTTTACATCTGCCATAGAATTTCTCCTTTGGTATTTTCTAACATTAATACTAAACTTTGGTTTTTACGCAACAGCCTTATCGGCAACACCGTCAAGCAGCGCATGAATATTGCCAGAAAGTGCATTCGTAACGTCGTGAACCGGCGAGAGTAATTGCGCCACCGTTTCAGCAATAAGCTGATTCTTGCTCGGTAAGCCAGCAAGCGCCGTTACTTCAGCAGTACTTTGCGCTATGCCTTCGCCACTGAAGCCAGCGACGAGCTCAAGCACTGGATGAGTTTTAGCAAAATCATTCAGCACCTTAGCAGGCATAACTTCGTCGTCCTGCGATACAGCATAAAGCAACTGTCCTGTGAGTGCCGATGTGTCGGTGCTCTTATAGGTGTTACTCTCACTCATCGCAACGCGTACCAGGCGATTCTTCACCACCTTGATAACAACGCCGGCCTCGCGTGCGTTTTTACGCAACTCCTGCAATTCAGCTACGCTGATCCCTTGGTATTTTGCGACAGCCGTGCTTTTCGCGTTCGCAAACAGCTCACTCATTTCTGCGACCAAAGCCTGTTTCTTGTCTTTGCTAATTGCCATAGACAAAATCCTTTCGTTTGCTTTGATAAATGAGACCGCATTGTTAAGGTTCGACACTGACAAAAAAACGCCCCTGCATGCGCAAAGACGAAAAAACGAAGTAATTTCCTCGGTAGCATTCTTATCGGCACTACGCTTTTTGCGACTCGCCCGCTACGGTCTTTGGCAATGTCTTACCAGATATTGTAACAGAAGAGTGCTAAGACCGCAAGAATGCGCGCGAGATTTACCATAGCAGCAATGCAGCACCAACCAACTGGACACTTCCACTTATGAAATAATCTGCAAAATCTCCGCCCGAATCTCCGCTGGTGTCTTATAATGATCTGACACAGCGCATTCAACAACGGGCAGTGACATATCGCGAGCGAGCACAGCGTAACCGTTATCTACTCTACGCTGAAAATCATCAGCGCGCGATTCAAACGCATCAAGATATATTAAACTACTACGCTCGGCAAGACGGCGCTTGCGCTCAATGTCGTCGTTAATAACCAGAACAACTACATGATCCGGTGCCATATAACGCGCATCAGTGAAAAGCGCTGTCGTTTCGCGAATATGATCAAGATCAAGCCCTTCGCCGTAACCTTGGTATGCGAGCGTCGAAAGATAATTGCGTGCCGCTAGTACGACCGCACCCCGCTCAAGTGCCGGCGCAATACTGTGCTGCCATAATTCTCGCCGCGCCGCGCTGAACAATGCCAGATTAATTTCTGGATCACGTTGCAACTGTCTATTCTTGATAATTGCGCGCAGATAGCTAGCAACGGGTGTCGTAAACGCTGGGTCGCCACCGCCTGGCTCTTCAACAATTACCACGCTACGCCCCTGCTCATGGAAATATGTTTGCAGTAGGCGGACTTGTGTTGATTTGCCCGTACCATCATTCCCCTCAATGACAATATAGCGCCCGCGCGTAATCATTATAGTAATCCTTCAGCAAGCCCCTCAACTACCCGCGGCAGCTTAACGGGCGATGCGTAAGCGCGCGGCAACAACATATCGGGGCGCCAAGCGGCCTTGATAGCAGCAAGATCAGTACTTGATACAGATTGATAGTTGCCCGAAGCGCGCGAATATTCTGTTTCAACCGGACCAGTGGCACTGAATACAATTTGCGCGATACGATAGCCAACGGGCAATACGATATGTTCGCGCTCATTGAGATTATGAATTTCCATTGTCCAACGGTTGATATAGCCCGGATCGCCCCATCCCGCGCAATAACACGCCGATATGCCAATGCGCCCTGTAGTACTGCGCGCTTGCATGCTAGTCGTACCGGGCGGCAAAATACCGATAAACTCATGCGTATGCGCGAGGATCCGCTCATTCGGTCGTAGGACAATAACAGGGTGGTCGGCGGAAATATTAGTAATCTCTGCGATATTTGCAATCGGGCTCGCCAAGCGTTTTTGCGCATCGCGCCACGGTCTTGCAATATTATACGTACCAAAATACCGCTTAACGTCCGCCTGGTCAAACGGATTAAATAACGCATCGCCATTCTCGATTCCGCCGGCGTAGTAAAAATAATAGCCAAGCATCACGTCAATACTTGAGCCATTGATTCGCGCGGGTGCCGGATCGCACACAATATGCCCGCTCGCAAGCGCTTTTTTTATCTCAATGTCGCTATAAATAGCCGTTGATTCTTGCACAATTTCCCCTAACGTTACCAATATTGTATCATGAACGTATGGAAAAATGTATTGTCGTGGCGTACGATAGAAACCGTGGTATCGGCGCACGCGGTGATTTGCCGTGGGGGCGTGCACTACCGGCTGATTTGAAACATTTTCGCGCGCTGACAATAGGCAAATCAGTCATCATGGGGCGCGCAACGTTTGAGTCGATTGGACAAGCGCTGCCGCAGCGTGAAAATATCGTAGTAACACACCGAACGCTTGACGCAGCAGGCATTACAGCAGTCGACAGCCTAGCGCGAGCATACAGAATCGCGCAGCATCAGCCGTGTGTAATCGGCGGCGCGAGTATCTATGAGCAAGCACTGGCGGATTGTGACGTTATTTATGCAACTGAAGTTGATCATTCGTTTACTGGCATCGACCGTTACTTTCCATCACTCGACGACAGCTGGCACGAGCGCGAACGTCAATCATTCCCGGCAGATGAAGCGAATCAATACGCCTATAGTTTTGTAACATATATGCGCGCGTAATACATGCAGTCTTGCTGCACACTTAAAACCCTACTACACCGCTACCGGTGCTTTGATGCTCGGGCAATGCTGATAGCCGACAAGTTTAATGTCGTCCGGCGCAAACTCGAAGATGTTATCAACCTCTGGATTCAACCATAGCCTTGGCAGCGGCAACGGCTCGCGGCTAAGCTGTTCATCAACCTGCGTAATGTGATTATTATAGATATGCGCGTCGCCGAATGTATGGACAAACTCGCCCGGTTTGAGCTCGGTGACATGCGCCATCATGCAGAGCAATAGCGCATAGCTAGCAATATTGAACGGCACACCCAAAAACATATCAGCGCTACGCTGGTATAATTGACAATCTAGGCGATCGCCGCGCACGTTGAACTGGAACATTGTATGGCATGGCGGCAGCCCCGCTACTGCCATCTCGTCAATATCGGCGGCATTCCACGCGCTCACAATGTTGCGCCGGCTAGCCGGGTTCGTTTTGATCGTGTCGACAGCGCGCTGGATTTGGTCGATTTCGCCGCCCTTTCCATCTGGCCAATGCCGCCATTGATAGCCGTAAACTGGACCTAAATCGCCCCATTGCTCAGCAAAAGCGTGGTCTGTCGCAATGCGTCCGACAAACGCTTTCATACCGTTACGCCACTCCGGTGTAGACGTTTCTTCTGGAGACACCTGGCGCCCCTCTGTCGCCTCTACGTAATGCCGGTACGGCCAGCTGTCCCAAATGTGTACATTCTGCCGTGCGAGCGCTTCTAGATTGCGGTCGCCGCTTAAAAACCATAACAACTCGCGTTTGCAAGTATCAAAATAGAGCCGTTTCGTCGTGAGTGCGGGAAACTCGCCGCTCGATAGATCGAACCGTATCTGCCGCCCGAACACGCTGCGCGTACCTGTACCGGTACGATCATCCTTACTCTCACCATTATCACGCACATCGCGCAGCAAATCAAGATATGCATGTTCTTGCGTTCTCATTCGTTCCCTCATGAAATTACCGTCAATTCCAGTGTACGACGAATATAAAACGAGTGCAAATCCTCTGTCCAAACTCACCACCCCATAGACACTCTCCGTCGTGTAATAGTTAGGTTTAGTGTAGCACAGAACTCGTCGGGCGTGAGGCCGTTTAGGCTGTTGTGCGGACGATGGTAGTGGTAGTTGTTAAGCCAGCGGGTGGTGTAGGTATCCAGGTCGGCTAGGTTGTGGATGTCGCGTTGCCATTGGTTAAGACATTCGCGTTGGTAGCTGCCGATGAACCTTTCGACGTAAGGTTTGTCTTTGGGTTGGTGTGGCCGGGCAAAGTATTGGGTGATACCGTTTTGTTCGAGGTACTGGTAAGACTGGCCGAGGTTTTCGCTGCCGTTGTCGTTGAGGACGGCTATGTCCCTACCAAATACGGATACTGCTTTCTCTAGAGCTAGTTTGGCTTGGCGGCTAGAAGCACTTTTGGCGACATGAATAACCGCTTCTCTGGTGAATACGTCAATGGCGCAGAAGGCATAGTACTTCCGGCTAGAGGCATAAACGTGCTTCATGTCGAACTCTAATGAGCTGACGTGCTTTAGAGATGGTTTTATGGATACCAGCTGGCTTACGCTTTCTGGTGGGTTGGATTGCGCTCTGGTTGGTTTTACGCTTTTTGACGTGTCTAACTACTTCGCTAAAGAACAGCTTGAACCGCTTAATAATGCGCCCTACGGTAGCGGCTGAAACATGAAAGTCAGTGTCTTTTGGATAGTCTCGCTTTAAGACTAAGGCTATCTTGTGAGCAGAGTAGAGTGCCGTATCCTTAGACTGGCGCAGTTGGCGAATAACGCTAACCAGTTTGAGCGAGTACGATACTGAGCGGACTTTGTGCGGCTTAGATGACTTATTCTCTAGGCTAGATAGATTGTATGGGTCGTAGCGGTTGTACCATTTGTAGAAAAGACTACGAGCAATACCAAACAAACGACAGGTTTCACTAGCATTCTTTGAGGTGTTTAGATAATGTTCAATGAAGCGCAGTCTAAACTTAGCCTCACTCAATAGTCTAACCGGATTGATTCGCGCAAGTCGGGCGTTATTTGGTAAAATTGTAGTCAAGGTCATAGACTGGCTAGTGCATATGCTCATAGCTACTCCTCCTTAGAAAAATTAGTTGGTTTCAATAACTATTTTACTAAAGGAATGTGTCTATGACCTTTTTGAGTTTGGTCACACTCCGAAGCGTCATTTTTATAAAAAATACACCTCAGGCTAGAGAATACCGAGGTGTATTTATCGAGCTACCCAAACCCGCTACTCAATAACTCGCACGCGCAGCGTATCGGTACCACCCGTTGCGCCAGGCTGGCGGCCGCTCACGACCACGACGACAAGGCGGCCGTTATTGCTATATTTGCCCGTTGTCAGCAACTCCTTCGCGACATTGACGCCAGCATGCTCTTCATCATCGCGGACATAACTGCGCGTCGCGTACGACAACGCTAACTGCTGCGCTACGCGCGGCGACGGCGTTACGGCGATAATCGGCAGCTCGGGGCGAAGCGCCGCAATCCGCGCCGCCGTTGCGCCCGACTTCGTCTCAGCGATAATAAAGTCAGCGTCCACACGCTCTGCCACCTCAACCGCCGCATGCGCAATAGCATTACGGCGGCGGTTTGCTTCGCCTTCTTCAATCGGCATGTCGTTCATCGGCCAGCGCGACTGTGTGTAGCGCACCGTGTTTGCCATCATTTTCACCGTCTCGACCGGGTAATTTCCGTTCGCCGTTTCATCGCTGAGCATCACGACATCCGTACCAAGAATTGCTGCTGTCGCAACATCGCTTACTTCGGCGCGCGTCGGCTCAGGACTGTCAACCATGCTCGCCATCATCTGCGTTGCTACGATAGACAATTTACCGTATTTGCGACACAAGCGAATAATTTCGCGCTCAACAATCGGCACAATTTCGGCGCTTGTCTCAACCGCCATATCACCGCGCGCCGCCATCACGCCGTCGGCAGCCTTCACAATTTCTTTCAGCGTTTCCGGCTCAATCGCCGCCTTTGTTTCGATTTTTGCGATAATCTGCGCCGTTGAACCTTGGCTCACTAAGATTTGCCGCAAATTGTTAACATCATCTGCACTCTGGATAAAACTCAACGCCACAAAATCAATATCTTTATCAGCACCAAACTCAATGTCTGCCATATCTTTCGGCGTAATAATATCGCCGCCAAAGTCAGTGTCTGGTAGGTTCAAGCCTTTGCGGCTCATCAAAAAGCCGTCGTTGTCGATTCGTACTTTAATTGCCGTATCGCTTACGCGCTCAACCATGTGCCCGCGGATTTTACCGTCGAACAAGTAGACCGGCTCGCCAACTTTTACTTTATCCGCCAAGTTGTATTGAATCGGCAGATTCGCGCTGCCATCGTGCTCTTGAATCGCATGGTCAAGAACGATCTCGCTGCCCGCTTTTACGTCAAAATGATTACCTTTCAGCGCACCTAAGCGGATTTTCGGCCCTTGCAAATCCTGCAAAATCGCCACCGGACGGCCAATTTGCCGGCTCGCATCGCGAATCCATTTGATTTGGTCGAGACGTTCTTCATAACTGCCGTGGCTGAAGTTCAGGCGAAAGCCATTTGCGCCCGCCTCAATCAATGCTTTAATTTTCTCCGGTGAATTTGTCGCTGGCCCCAGAGTCGCCAGAATCTTCGTTCGTTTAATTATATCTTTCATTACCTATATATTTTAGCACAGCAATGATATATTGTGAGGTAGTGAATAAATTCAGTAGTGACCAAATCTATCTTAGGAGTGATAGCCGTGAGATAATAAAGGCGACGCCTGTACTTAAGCACACTCTCGAAATCTCGTATATGTGAATTATCTAGAGAATCTATGAACGATAGCCATATGCCATTAGATGAAGTCCTAAAAATTCTTGCCGAGAATCCGTATATCTCTAAACTATACATTTTTGGCTCGCGAGCGGCAAGGAAAGACGATGACCTTTCTGACATTGATTTGACTGCCATTACACCACATCCGGCTGCTGCCGAAACCTATACTCGTAGGAGTTTGGCAGATAAATTCAGCTTAAGTGCAATTTACACGATTACGAATAACGAGTATGAAATAGCCCGCACCTTTTGCCTGAGCGGTATGAGTCCGTTTCACAAAATTGACATCGGGTTTTCGCTGCCCGGCAAAACCAATTTCTTTCCAAATTCGCAGCTGATTTTTAGCAACGACAACGTTCACGTGCCGCACAAATCAAGTAAAAAATGGACGGAGCCGCGCGCCGAACACGACTATTTCGACGTGATGATGGGTTCGCTGCGCTACATCAAGCACCGCCGTCGCGGTGAAAACTGGCAAGCGTACAAATGCTACCGCGGCTTTATTGAGCAGCTGGCAAAGGCGCGCGCGGCGGATTCGCCGCAAAACGCCTACAAAACCTTAGACTCGCAAAATAACGACGAGATTCTAGCATTATTCTTCACTGGCGATCTTCGTGAAAAAGAGCGAAGATATTACGAATTTATTAAAAACCTCATTGAGAGTAAAAGGTTTTTGCCGGAGTTCAGTGAGGATTTACTAAAGATCTGGGAAGATTATGTGGACAGCTAAATACTATATGGAAGTATCTGCTTAATTTAATTGGAGGAGTATTTAAATGTATCTGACGCTATATGAAAGTGCTTTTATAAAATACACTTCTGTCCCGTAAATCCTCTATAAAGCCGACTTTACGATGTTATATTGATAGGATATCTTTAGTTAATGAAACTAACAAAAAACAGCTCGATTGCCAGAGGTAAACGAGCTGTTTTAGGCCTGGGCGTATGATAAATCCTTTGATGGTGAGCCAGCACATATAAATTTGGAACTTTTGTTCAATGATTTGTTCCTGCTGCGGGATCGATTCAGAGAACTTGGTATGACGATAAAAGATGGCGAGGTTTACTTAGCCGATTTGGAGAATGAAGATGTTTAAGATGATACAATCGCTAACTCCTAGCCTGTACAACCAAAATACCTTTGATGCTCATTTTCTTCGTGACATGAGAAAGGCACGTTGTAGTATCATTATCGAAAGCCCATTTATCAGACTAACTAGAGTTAAGCAATTCCTTCCGGTGTTCAAGCGTCTCACTAGACGTGATGTGAGGATCATTATCAACACTCGCCACCCCGATGAGCACGACACACAATATCGCATGCAGGCGATTACCGCTATAGAATCGCTGCAAGAAATTGGTGTAGAGATACTGTTTACTACCAAACATCACCGTAAACTTGCTATAATTGACAGAGAGATTATTTATGAAGGTAGTCTTAATATTCTATCGTACTATGACAGCTGCGAAATTATGCGTCGGATTACGTCGAAAATAGAAGCGGAAATGTTGATTGATTTTATCAAACTTAACAAATTTATGGAGGTGAAGTAGCCATGAAAAATGAAGATACATTCAAAGATCTTCATCTGTACGAAGACGAGGAGGCAATTCAGAAAACATTACGCTACTTAGAGATTCATGATCCTGAAAATGCGACGAGAGAATATGCGATCGGATTTCTAAAATTTATGCAGCGTTTTGCGCATGTCGCTAGCAAAACTAAGGGGTTTGATTTTGAGGAGTTTTTAGAGAAATATAAAAGTGTAAAAGACAAGAAATAACTCTACTATTATCCAATATTATCCAGTCTTGTATACAATAAGGACAATAGGCTTAGAGCGTCCAGGCAATGCTGCTCTGATATTACCCCCGCTACGGACAAGTCATTATGCGTTTCATGAGACAGAGGATTTCGATAACCGCTGACGACACCCGCAGATAAATACCTTTGCGCACTCTCAAGATTCCCCTTCGTTTTATCATCAAAAGGCGTCCCGTCTGGGCGGGTTGCTGATTGCGCAATGCGCAACATAGCGCTTTCTGGGTTTTCATTAAACACCTTCATCATTAAAGGATTATCGTCTAGCTCTCTGATCATTTGGGCTTGATTTGGATTTTGACTGATTGACTTAGTCCTAACTGCTTTAACGTACTCCTTGCATGCCTCTGTAAGTGCTCCGTAATAATCCCCATTTTTATACTTTAATTCACTAACGCTTTTTATACCGTCGTGTAGATTGCGCCAATGATATATCGGGTAGTCTGGCAAAGCTTCATGAAGATCTTTTATAACATTAGAGTAATCGTCATCGTCAATAGACGAGCTAGAGCTGATTTTATCAACAACCTTAAGAAAGGGCTCCTTCATGTCGTCGGGCATAGTACTGGCCCAATCTGATATATTTACGCCAGAACGCTGGTTCATCCGTTCTTCTTTTACTCTCTTTCGTTTTTCACTCCAATCCTTCACCAGATACCGCATGATTTTCTGAAGGTACACTTGCAAGTCTTTTGTTTCCGGCAAATCCCAGCTAAGGGATTGCCTATCTGTTGAGATCAAATCATCATCCATTTCATCTAAAAAATCGGCATCTATCCATCCCGATAGGTATGTAAATGCGTGACCAGCTTCCGGTACTCCAAAAAATCCAGCAGCGTTCACTAAGCGTCCATTAGAGTATAATGAAATACCCCTTAAATCTGGTTTCATAGGCTTTTTGGACGCCACTATCAAGCCCTTGAGGTCAGCTTTATGTCTATAGCCATCATCCAGTGCGCTAACTATATCCTCAACCTTCCAGCTAAATTGCTTATGTATATTATCGTACAACATCTCTCTAGTTAGAAATATAGGTTCTGATTGATTTCGAGATATACTTACATTAAAGTCAGCTGAAAAACAATTAAATAATTTTGACAATGAGACGGCGATATCGTTCTCATTAAAATCAGAAACTCTGGTCAAGTGAGATAGGGTAATAGTTGTGCCGTGTTCTTCGGAATTCTCCTTTTCAATAATCTCAAATGGTGGGTTATATTGACCCGAAGTTTCATTTAAAATATCATCCCATCCTAAATTAAATGCGGTTTTATTAATGTCTCCACGTCTGGTGGTTTCGATCTGTATATTTTTGCCTATACCAAATAGAGCCAACTTGCCGACGCCCTTTCTGCCGGTAATTCGTCTATTCCTTGAATTAAGGCGATCAGCATCATAATCTCTTCGCTTTCGACCAATAATTAGAAAGTTATCCTGTACTTCTTCGTACGACATTCCGTCACCATCGTCAATTACAGTAATAGTCTTATTTGAGGGGTCTGAGTCTGATAAATGAATACTTACATTAGTCGATGCTGCATCATAAGCATTTGCTACAAGCTCAGCTAATGCATGGGGTAGCTGTGAGTACATCTTGACACCCAGATGCTCTATAGTGTGCGGATCAAACCTTAGAACAAGTCTATCGTCTTCCATTTGTTATATTCTCCAGATGCTTATTGATTGACATGCCGATAATCTTCCCTAAATCCACCGGCACGGCATTTCCTATGTGTCTACTAATGGTACCAATGGTGATTTTATCAACATCTTCAAAAAATTTATAGTTTCTTGGAAAGGTCTGAAGCAGTGCGCCCTCTCTGAGGGATATTGCTCTATCTTGCTCAGGGTGACCGTAGCGACCGGTCCCAAAAGAGTAAAACTGAGTTGTTACTGTTGGTGATGGTTTATCCCATTCCATACGCCCGTACACACTGCCAAACGTTTTACCAGAACGTTTCTTGTAGCATTCTGGCAGGAGCGACTCATCCCAATCTCGCCATGTTCCGCCAGGTTTTGACTGTCTAATTCTCTTGAGGTTTATCTCTGTTAATCCGGCACTTCTATGGAGAGGATCCCTGCTATCCGTCTGGCCTTGAGACAGTGCGGGTAATGCCGACAATACGTCTCTAACTGTAAGCTTTTTATCTATAGCACTTTCTGGGATTAGCTGGATATTCCCATGTTTAGAAGCTAGAAGAACGAGCCGACGACGTTTTTGTGGTAGCCCGTATTTACTGCAATCGATGATTTTATAACTTGTATAGTAGCCCAGCTCGTCTAATTTATCTAGAAAATCTTCAAATATATCGTATTTGTGAAGTTCTGGGACGTTTTCCATGGATACGATATCCGGTTTTATATCTTCAATATATTGCGCGAACGATCTTAACAAGTTCCAGCGAACATCTGTCTTCGTATCTATACTTTTGCGATATTTGTTAGCATGTTTCGAAAATCTTTGACAAGGCGCACAGCCTACTAAAACTTTAATGTCAGCCTCACCAAACATACTATTTACATCCGAGCTTGGAAACTTTGACACATCAGCTTCAATAAATTTTGTATGGTTATTTTCTTCATAGGCATATCGACATGACGCATCGTTATCAATACCAGCTACAACATCTAACCCTGCTTTTTTTAGACCACAAGTAAGACCACCCACGCCGCAAAATAAATCCACAACGGCAACTTTATTATTCATGCCTATAGTATAACAATCAACAGTGCTTATGTATAGATAGTCACCACTTACTCATCTATCATTGGCTCCGCTACAGCTCTCTTCCGCCTTTGATCTCGTTTCGCCTTGGTGTTGGATGAATTATCGGTCTTACTACCCACCTCAGACACTTCTTCTTTCTTAGAATAATGCTCTCGTGAATATGCAACAACGGTATTTCGCACTTCGTCATCTCCGTCGGTTTCCAATACTAATGTCTCGCCAGACAACGGCTCTTGAGCATTTACCGCGGCTAGCCGCACGTAGTAATTGTATGCCGGCAGATTACTGATTTCGCCTGACTCAATGTATGGGCTAAGCATCGGTAGGAGGCGCTGCTCGTCTTGTGGATTTCCGGTTCGGAAGCAAACAATTGTGCCGACATTAGCTAGAATTATATTGACCGTCTGCTGGTCGCTTTGCTGTGAAGTAGACTGCTCTGCCATGATCATGAAAACTTTATATTTACGGCTTTCAGATAGCATTTGCACAAATGAGGTTGTGGCGAAATTTTGAAACTCATCGACGTAAATATAGAACGCGCGACGCTCCGATTGTTGCAATCGGGCGCGCCGCAGACTTGCGAGCTGAAGCTTCGCAAGTATGGTAATACCAAATAACTCAGACGTATCCTCACCGAGTAAGCCCTTTGACACCTTACAGATAAGTATCTTCCCTGAGTTAATGATCTCGTCAAAATTAATCGTTGATTTTGGTTGTTCAAGAATCTGTCGTGCCGATGCTGAGAATAGAAAACGTCCAATTTTTGCCGTAATCCCTGCCGCCATTTTTACTTTCTGCATATCGCCAGCTTTGCCAAATTCATTTTTCCAAAAATTAAGCAAGTTAGAGTCTTCAATTGTCTTGATGACCCTACGGCGATATTTTGGATCGTTAAGCAAGTCAAAGACCGTAAACAGTGTAGCATTGTCCTGAGTAAGTGCTGTTTGTATGGCATTCCTTAGTATATATTCAATCCGATGTCCGCCCGAATCCTCATCGCTAAAAATTTTACGAAAGACTGAAATAACAGACTCGGTTATCAAATCCTTCTCGCGTATCAACTCAGCGCCAGTTAAACCAGGAGATAATTCCAATAAATTCAAGCCAATTGGATATTCTAAGTCATCAGGGTTGAAGTATATCACATCTTTAATGCGCTCTCGCGGCACGTGTCGTAATATCGTTTCGGCCATGTCTCCATGAGGATCAATAACCGCTAGACCCCTTCCATTTTTCATGTCCTGCACAATCTGATACTGCAGCATTGTCGTTTTACCACTTCCGGTGCCGCCGACTATGTATTGATGTCGTTCACGCTCTGCATTGGTTAGACCGATTGGGGTGGTAATTCCGTGATGATAATTTACGCCAATGATAACTGAAAAATCTTGATTATTTTTCAAAGAAATTGGTGCTGGCAGTGTTCGACTAAGTGATGTAACGAGATTGTCGGTCTTATTGGCGTAACTTAAGGGGAAATGATATAAGCTAGCGAGCTCGGTTGAGGCTAAGATGATACTTGATTTACGAAATAGTGAAGGCAGTCGCGCTATGGCAGCGTGGTAACGAACTGTTGATAGGATCGGTAGAGGCAGTTTAGGCTTAAGCGCTTGATATGGCGGTACGCTATAGCCAGCAATAGCGGACTTAATTGCTCCGGCATAATGTTTTGCCTGAGGGCTTTTGATCAAGATACGCAGCGAAACCTGAAATAGTGGTTTAGTAACTTTTTGATGCATTGTCTCCATCAATTCCAGTTCAAACGCGCTCAATACTCGCGTTGGACGATCTTCTCGGATGATCTTCCGTGGGATTTGATAATAGTTCTGACACCGTATATTATATGCTGCACGGTGATTTGTCGTAATGCCAGCATATACTTCACTAGCCGTACCCGTCACTCCGGACGACACTCGACCAATAACCCGAGCTACTTTACCAGCGATAGAAGAGTTTTTACTATTCACTTGCTGCAATATATTTTCGTTGCCCAAAATTTTATGAGACAGTATCTCTGCTTCGCGTAAATGAACTGGTATTGCGACCAATTGCAAAGTTATCTCTTCATTATTTTGTAGACCAGACATAGCACCTGTTACATAACTAAGAGGATCATGCCGCTCGGACTTTGACATTAAGTTTAGTGGCAATACATAATGGCTGGTTTGCTTATATTCAAGTACTAGATCTGGTTCACTAATAGTTCGTTTCACTTGCCTAACCTTTACAGCTGGAAGATACGCGACTATGGATTTTTGTAGTATATCAATATGTTTTTGCTCGGCTTGTATAAAGTAGCGTATACCACCATGGCGCGTTGAAGTAACTTCAAAGCTCATCACCGGTTTACGATCAAGTAAACGATCCTCGAGGCTTCGAGTAGATTTAGTACCGTGAACTACCGAGAATAATTGCTCTGTAGCTTCAGGAGTCCTGGAGGCGCTGGCCGGGGGTACAATTTCGAGCCACACCGTGCTGCGTGTTCGTAGATAGCGACGATTAACTGCGATTCGGATCAACAAGAACAGCAGCACTACAACAACGATAGCGCTGAGCACGACTAATACTATCGACCCAACCCATAAGGTGGTGACAACGTAATCGGCTGTGGGTTCCACTGCTGCACTCCTAGTTTGTTATGTATAAAATTGTACGAGCTGGCAGCTTCTTTTGTGAAAGTGCGCTGAGAGACAACATTGAGTCCTTTAGCATTCATCTCAGAAATTTTCCATTCGCCACTGATTTGATTGACCGCTATAACATAGGCTACGTGCCCGTAGCCGTAACCACCGGCATCAGTTTGGAATATTGCACCAGCCGCAGGTGTATGATTAACTATATACCCATCACGTCGTGCATAGTCGTCCCATGTATTTGCATTACCCCAGTTGTTTGGAATTGGACTACCGGCCCATTTACGCATAGCGTATGACCACCAGGTACAATTGCCCCAGGCGTAGGTATTGTCAGGCATTGCCCCACCATTATAAAATCCGCGCTCTTCAGCCGCCTTTGCACTCGGTGCATTTGCTAGGAAACTTAGCGCCGGAAGGCCAAGAGAAAAGATAGCAATCATTGGCATTAGCAGGATAAAACCAATAATCACTATGATGAGCGTGAGAATTCTCTTGGGTCGAAAACTACTACCAACTCCAAATATTGAAACGGGGTTATTTATCATGAATACAGCTCCTGTGGATCAGTCGTGATAAGGGGGTGCTCTTTGTCCGCTGCGACAATTTTAACAGCAACATGATTCTGGTCAGCAATGAGCAGCGCATCGCCACGCTCACATGTTAGTAAAAAACTTTGCTCGTACTCGCTGAGATTAAACTCGCTAACAACGCCTTTGATAGTAGTTGTATCTTGTCTCATTAGGATGCGTAAGGCACTTTGTGAAGCGATCGCCCTGCCATACTCACTTTTTAGAAAATCGTTTGCTTGCTGAGAGATAATCGAAACTCCCAAGTAATATTTACGCGCTCGACGCACCAACCCTGCCACAAATCGCGCAGACTCCTCGTGCTGCAGTAAAATCCAGCCCTCATCAATAACTAGCAGGCGCTTTTCAGGTTTTGCCATAACCTGATTCTTTACAAAGTTAGATATGATTAGCATCATAATCTGACGTAAATTTTCTGGAAGATCTTTTATATCAAAGATAACGAGGCGGTTATCAAGTTTAACATTGGTTTGCGCATTGAATACATCCGCCAATGATCCAGAGATGTATTTTTCTAATTTCTCACATAACTTTAGCTGTCCCAGTTTTCGTAGCTCGGCATATAAATCCTCAAGTAATGGCTGCTGCTTTTTAGTCTGTCGATATACCTTAATGATTGCTTTATCGGTAGCTGCCTTTTCGCGTGCCGTTAAACCTTCGGCCATGAGGCTAATGACATCCATAAGATCTTGTGTGTGCTCAGATAAATCTTCTATTTCATGACATGTCGTGGCCAAGTCAAAAGGATTGATTTTTTGCTTGCTTTTGGCCGATAGCTTGATATACGTACCGTCTACAGAGTCGGTTAGTCGCCTGTATTCACGCTCCGGATCGATTACGATAACACGAGTCCCCTGCATGAGTTGTCGTAAAATCTCGACTTTGGTAGCGTAGCTCTTGCCGGCACCGGACTGAGCAAAGGTGATTGAATTTGCATTATGTAGGCTAAACCGGTCTAGAATGACGAGTGAGTTGTTTGACTTATTAATCCCGTAAAGGATACCAGATTCCTGCACTAACTCTGAAGACATAAACGGAAAAGCTAAAGCCGCACTTGAACTGTCAAGATTACGTTTTTGAGCCAGTTGGTCTTCTGCACGTGGTAGAATCGACTGCAGTGCTTCAAGCTGCTGGTAGCGTGCAACTTTGGAATAAAATAAGCGAGTTGATAAATTTGCCTCTAGGAGCTTTGTTGTTTTGTCTAATTCTTCTTTGTTCTCAGCACGAATTGCTACATAAATTGCCATCTGGAATAACTTTTCCTGGCCACGCTGAATCTTATCACGAAGATCAATCGCCGACTCAAGGGGGTCTATTATTTCCGAGCCAATAATTCGTCCTTCACGCATCATGGCACGGCGTGTCGACTCTAGCTCTGTAATTTTACGGTTTAGTTTTGGCAGCGCCAAATGCGCATTAACCTCGTGCAGGTGGTAGCTGATGTCAATGTTGTGATTAAAGTTAATCAGGCTATCCATCCAGTCGGAACTGGCCACAAATGGATAGCCTGAAATATACAATGTACGGATGTATGTGCCATCAATGCAAAGGTGGTCAACATTCTCCTCTAGCCCAGCATACGATAGCGTATCAAGCATGTCCTGCTCGCCGAACATAATATCTAGCTCCTTTTTTCGAGCGGCTCTTTGCTGCTTACGACGTAAGATAGGCGCATATAGCGAACTCGCGAGTTGCTTAGGATTTATTGAGAGCTTACCGTTCTTGATCATCGTATTTTGCTCCATGTCTTACTAATTCCGAGTGAATGGCCTGTAGTATATGCTCAGTAAGTGGCTGTATTTTTGATTGATCTTGACTATAAAAGCTGTAAAACAGGTCCAGGACTTCTAAACTATTGAGCATCTCAGTTCGCATACCAAGTCGCGCTATACCCTTAGAGACGATGTCCGTCCTTAACTTCAGCTGTTCTTGTATTAGCTCAAAATCAGTGTTTCCATTCGGGTGATACGGCACAATTATGTAAAAATGCCGTGTTAAAATTTTATTATTTGTAATAAGCGAGTGAAGAAACTCGCCATAATGTTTTAACTGATCACGGTAAATTTGTGTCGTTTCACCGCTCAGTCGATTATTTAAGTTTTCTAGATAGTCATCCATGTCTATCTCGCGAGTACGTACTAAAATCTGGATCGGACAGCCAATAGAATTAAGGAAACTTTCATAAGTATCAATAATCGCATCTTGCTCCTCGTCACTTTTTAGCTCAAAGTTTAGTGCTGAAACAGACAGGATTGATCGGTAATTGTTATCAGGTAGCGACAAAATACCATCACGCACCCCTTTGATTGCGATTTGCTGGCGCGCACTTGATTTGGTGGTCGACTTCCGTAAGCCGAACATGAAAGCCTCCTTTCTTATCGGTTTCAAAACGCATCTTTACAGCTGGATTATCAATGACCCTACGAACTTTTATTGAGTCTGCAATCGCCAACTCAGATGTGTGATGTTTCACTTCTGAGACTGGAGCCACGGTATTTTCTGTCTGATTAATATCCGAATATCGTTCTCTTAGGGTAGTTGTATTTTTATCGCACACATAATATTTTGAACGAGTATTGTAGCGCAAGATCATTATTAACCACAAGGCTACAATTCTTCCTTGAATCCTTATAGATAGAACGATGCATATCAATAGCAGGATGGCTATTAAAATATATTTGTACAGTGCGCTTTCTAATATTGGTGGTAACAAAGTAAAAGTGCCGGCACTAAAAAATACAGGAATAATCAAAAGTAGTATCTGCGAAAACCCCAGACGACCAATGATGCGATCTTCAACTGTAGTAACTTGTGCGGGCACGACAGTTGTCTTCATGATTTTTTACCTCGAGATTTTGCTATAGTTTTGCTTGATCTAGCCCGATAAGTCGCACCAGTTTTTAGTGGTTTTGTCTCAGGCGTAGTAACCACGGTCGTGCTATTTTTGCTACGTGGATTTACGGCGTATGTTATTTCAGCATCACCTCTTTTATTCAGGTAATTCACCTTTATGGGCGATTTTGTTTGACGAGCAACCGTTTCTACAGTGGAATGCATACGCGCCTTCTTGGCAGTATAGGTAGTGTTCTTGACGCGCTGAGTCGTCTTATTTACGACCCTTGAGCCGGCACCTGTCATATGGCTAATGCCGTTCATAAATTGGCCGCCCAATTTTTTCATATTGCGGGCACCCATGCTGACAAAACTAAACTGCATCATAACGCCTTGAACTTTTAATAGAGTTAAGATCGTTGCGATGCCTGCTATCATAGCCATTAGCGTGTCGGGTAGCGCATTATTTCCAGAGACAGTCGCCATACCGGAGAAGAGCGAGGCTGCGAGCTGTAGAACAACTACATGCACAAACAAAACAAAAATGGTCGATAAAAATGTTTTCATTGATGTCTCGACAAAATCACGAAAGCCGGGGATAAGCCACAACATACTAACAAGTGGTGATAATACTGTGCCTATAAATAAAGTAATTAAGCGCATGACATAATACACCAGCAATATAACTGAACAGATTAAAAATGCCACCATAATGAGCAAGGCGGCAACGCCCTGGCCCGATGTTTTCTCAACGACTTTAATAAGAGTACTCCATACGGTTGAGGCACCGGAAATTTGATTTACCGCCGATATGAGGATATTTGATAAACTAATGATGCTATCAATTAAGAATATTGAGGTGTTCATCAGTAAAAATATTACCGCTACTCGCGGTAACAGATGTTTGACGTCAACCTCGTCAAGACCAAGACCCGAAGCGCTCATTATATGAAAACCGATTAATGCTATGGTTAGGATCAGTAATACATCAGCAATTCCGACCATAGCTAGCCATAGATTAAAAACAGTCTTATTCCCTGTCATGAGTGGTGTTGATTTAGTGAAGAACTCAAGTGCGTTGAGAAACGGTGAAGCGATAGCGTTGATAATCATTGCCAATAGCCCTGTTATGGCTTTGACTATCATCTCGATGAGCCCATTATTTTCAGACTTTGGTGTGACGGCTTGTAGATTTGGTAGGGTTGCGCTATCTGGATCTTGGGGGGCTTTATACGATCCAGTCAGAATTGAGACAATCGTGACAGCGGCGAGCACGATAACTAGCCCTATCACAGCTTTTTTAGCAATATCTTTGGCGTATTCCATGCGGTCTGGTTTGCCATTGCTGGTCATATAAATATATCCGGCGTGTGCCAAAAAGAAAGCACAGACTAATGATGCAATACCGGATAAGATCTTCACTGTTGGCAGAACGTAGTCACGTACAGTTTTTATCGCGCCAGTCGTATCCGCAAACAGCATCAGGCTATTCATTAGAGCGTCGCCAAACTCTAACATCGGCGGGTTATCCTCCGAAGGATTGTCGCGCTAGCGTCGTCACGATATTCGCTAAAACAAATGCGGCTATGACGATCGCCAAGCCGATTGCCGACCAGGTAATTGTTCGCTTGGCTCTATCAAGCTGTTCGGGATTGCCAGAACTGGTGATATAGGTAAATCCACCGGCAACGAAGAATCCGGTCGCGACTAGGCCAGCAAGCCCCGCAATCACCTGTATGATACTTCTGATAAAGTTTTCTACATTACCTACCCCAGCCGGAGCGGCTGACGCTATGTCTGCAACTACAAACGGTAGGCCAACTATGACAATTGCTGCTGCTATATAATAGATTTTCCCTGGCACCCCTAACTCCCTTCTTCAGAGATTAAACCCATTGTTTGTCTCTGTTATTTTTACGTTAGCAGCTAGGGTGGCAGTTGACAAGACGACACTTCTAAGTGCTTTAGTGCGGCTTCAGTCTGTTAGTTTCTTTTAGGTAAGTAAGTGTCTAACTGAGGAAAATGTCAGTTAGTGTCCTATTGAGGAGAGGTCGCTTTACACAGATACGTTGTCTTATTATACTAAAATTATGAACAAGTTGCAGTCTGAGAAGATTATACTAGCTTCGCCACTTTCTTTTATTGGTTCAGCGAAGCGTATTTGGCACATAACTGAAACTAGTGGCGCACTAAAGATTGTAGCAATTCCCATGGCAATCATCCTTATCGTATTTACTTGGGTGATTGTTTCTATTTGGTATGTCATTATTTATATTATTTTTGGCGTTCTATTTATCCCGTATAGACTACTACGCCGTAGCGGCCGCAAACAGAAACAAGAAAAACTACGACATCGTGAAATTCTTGATACGATTGCAAAAAATCGTAACCTATGAGCTAAACTCTACGTGACGATCTTTTCTGTCATATTCCTTTTGATGTTTACGCACCTCGCTATAGTGAGAATCACACCATACCGAAATATGCTTCGTGAGTTCCAATAGATCAAGGCCCATGTCTGTTAATTGATACTCAACTCGTGGCGGAATGGTTGGATAGAAAAAGCGCCGGACGATGCCGGCGCGCTCAAGGGCTCTTAAATGCTCAGTTAAAACTTTTTGAGTAACATCCGGAAGAGAGCGGTGTAACTCTGAGTATCGCCTTGTGTCACCTCCAAGTGTTTGGACGATTGAAAGTGTCCATTTACGAAACAGGATGTTTGATATTATATCGGATGATATTTTTCTCGTACACTTTGCCATAGATGACCCTTTCAATAGTTGATACTCTGACAATGCGGGTTGGCTGAATTATCTATTGTCAGAAATGATTTTTATTAGATTAAATCTTTTGCGATCGCTCCTCTGAGATAAAATAAGGTAATCACCACTATAATTATAGAATTATAGTGAGTATACTGCAAATATAACGAACGCACCACCTTCTGTCCGAGGGTAATAGAGTTAGTTGCCGTAAGGTATTAGTAGAATTAATGACAATACGCCAACTAGTATATATGCTATCAATGCTGGTCTCGTCAGATACGGTTCGGTTAAACGATTAACTTGAGTTACATCGTAGTAATCCCAAAGTCGCCATCCGCAAACCATTAGACCAATACCGGCGAATATACTTAGATAGCCACTGACATCAAGGTGCCAAAGAAAGTTTGGTGTATCAAGTAGCGAGATGAAGATGGCAACACCAGTGGTCGACCAGAATCGTACTGAAGGCTTAAGACCGACAGCAATAGCGCATGCTGCGGCGACCATAACAGACTCGACAAGAGGATTTCCTGTAAAAAAGACTTGTACATAATAGCTGAGATGCCCGTGTTTAGGATCAGCACTACCAATTAGCCAACCAATCCCGTACACCAGTACCATCATAACGGCCAACGACAGTATCAGACGTAAGAAATCAGCAACAAAAACGTCCCTGATAGTTATTTTCGTGTGTTTTGATGTTTTTGTCAGGTGCAGGAAGCTACGCATAAAATAATAGTAACGCCGATAGTTTAAGTGAGCAGTTTACCGACATGCTCAGGTCTCTTCTCTACGCCAAAGCGCAAAGCCTTCTGCCTACGTCACAGACGTAGTCATTGCTTGCCCAAGACGGGGTCACATACCTGCCCAGGTTCGTGCTCTGCCAGGCTTGCGGAGTGTTTCCGCAGCCAACTCGAATCTGGTAGGGGGCATCATTGACGAAGTCGTAGCTCCATCCAGAAGACCACCGACTGGTCCTCCAGAACGATGCCCACCCAGAGCGACCTCCCGGTTGGTCGATCCAGATACCGACCACCGCAGAATCGTTCCAAACAACGGAACCACCCGAGCAATACACGGTACCGTAACGTCTCGTCGTAGCGTGGGCCTGCTGCGGCCCCGCGACCGAGACTCCGATCGCCAGGAGCAGCGCTGCGAGAAGCGCAACCATCTTATTCCTCATTACTCTTCCTTTCTCGTGAGTAGGGAATGATTGCGTTTATGATTATACTCTCATTGGAAATATTTTTGCAATAGCCTTTAGCTCTTTTTGAGAATAAAGTTCACTGGAAGCCGCGATCTTGCTAAGACTCTCGCATGTCGCTAATTGGGCTGCGACGTATATTACGTACGAGCGGCGGCACAACGCTAAGCAGACCAGTGAGAATACACGCTAGTAAGATGAAGAGTATTTGTTGTAGATCTATACCGACGAGACGTATACTATTATTTGAGCTAATTGCACCAAATCCATATTGGGCCTGCGCTGTAAGTTGTGGTGCGAATTGATTATCCAGTATATATGCACCCGTGAAGCCGATGATACCAGCAAATACAGCTACTAAAGTGGATAAAATTATCGCGTAAAGCATATATACGAGTACAATATCAATTCTCTTAAAACCAATAGCTCGGAATACTGCTGTTTCATGTCTGCCATCAACAATTGTACGGCCGATCGTAATCCACATAATGAGTGCCGCCAGCGTTACGACACCTATCATAACGTAGACCGACCACTTCTTAAACATATTTTGCATATCGTCTAGTGCGGCGCTATTACTAAATGCTAGGCTAGCTTGGTACGGCCGGCCAATTGGCCTACACGAGTTATCGTATTGAACTGTACAACCCTGTTCGTCGATAAACTTCTGTGCGTCACTGGCGCTAGCAAATTCGACAAAACGACGCTTATTATCCTCATTACCCATTAGATAGAGGGGCTCGTAGGTTAATAAGTCAGCATAGTCAGTTTTGTTGGGCAGCTGGTTGTATAGTGTACGCGGTATGGCTTGTCCAATTCCCTCTGTACGTAGCATCTCAGCAAGTATGTCGTTGGTAGTGCGGGACTTTTCACGTTGTTGTTCTTGTTCTGGATTGAGCACCTCACTACTAGGTGACATTCCAACCACCTTGAAAGTGATAAATTTGCTAATGGCCACCGTTTCTTTGCCAAATTTTGCGTCAAAAAGTCTTTGATTTACTTCCCGTTTTTTCTCTTCAACTGTACGCGTGTCATGGGTGATAGCAGCATTTTCACATTTCGTAGGATCGGGTAGGTTGTACAACAAGCTTGGTTTTTGATAATTTTTGTTGTTTTGGTTGGCGGCAATTTCTTTCTTTTGTTGTAATGTTTTTTGTATCAATGACTGTGAAACACTGTTTCGATAGCACATTTTGAAACTTAATTTGGCAATGTTGTCGCGGATAATTTTGAGACGTTCAAATTTTTCAGCGGCACTAGCACTTGCTGGTAATTTCTCTAATTTTAATAGCTGCTCAATAACATTTTGTGGCAGAATAACTGGTAAGCTTGATCCATCAGGTCTCCAACCTGCATTATCAGGCAGTACGATCCCTTTTGTCGTTTCAGGGGGTGCCAGAGTTATGCCTGAAGTGTTAATCGGGGGTTTTACATCATAATGAGTATTCACTTCTGCTTCGTTTGAAGAGTCGTGAAACACCTCCTTGCCATCAATGAGAGGGGACAATGACGATCTCTTTTTGATAGCATACGATTCTTCGGTAAAAGTTTTAATTGCGCCGTACTGCTTGGCGAGTTGTGACAATTTTGCCTCGTCAAAAGCTGGCGTACTGCTATATTTTTCTTTTAATAGCTGAAGCGTGATACCATTTGGATCATTAATAGATAGTTGTGTAGAACCATCAGATGTTTGCGTATATGGCGGCCGATCGTTGACATGAGAATACTCTAAACCCAGACGTTTTGCTTCAGTAGTTTTTTGTGTGACCAATGATTCATACCGTTTTTTTGCTTTAGCAACCAATCCGGGATCACGAATAGTTTTATAGAATTCGTCTGCGCTGGGAGGGGTATTTAGCACGCTAACAATGTAACGACTCGTTAGCCCCTCTTTGCGAAACGAGTCAATGCTCTGAAATAACCCATGAGTAACGAGCGAAGCAGCAATTAAAACACCAAACAACATACTTGCCAATAAGACAGTAAGGAACGTCCGTAATTTACGAGCACGGAGCTTCGTGAAAGCCAATACTCCAACGTCAGTTAGCTTGATCATAAAGCCTCCCGTCCTTTAGTGTAATGACACGGTCAGCCTGAGCTGCGACTTCAGTATCATGTGTAGCGATAATTACCGTCGTACCATATTGTTCTCGAATCTGCTGAAATAGTTGGATTATATCATGACTATTTGCAGAGTCGAGATTGCCAGTCGGCTCATCAGCCAAGATGATAGCAGGTCTATTGAGCAGCGCTCGAGCAATGGCGGCACGCTGAATCTGCCCACCCGAAAGTTCACGTGGACGATGATTTAGTCGATCATATAAGCCAACTTGCCGTGCTAATTCTTCAATGCGCTGTTTACGCTCCGCGCGTTTCATGCGCTGTGGCATTGAGGCGACTTCAATATTACGACGCAATGTCAAAAACGGTTGTAAATAAAATGACTGAAAAACAAATCCAATGGTTTGGTTACGAAATTGTGACAATCGACGGTCACTCATCTTACGAATTTCTTGACCATTGACGACAACCTCGCCAGAGGTAGCTTTGTCTAATCCGCCCAGTAAATGCAGTAGGGTACTCTTACCACTGCCACTCACGCCAACAAGAGCAATGAATTCGCCTTTACTAACCTCCAGAGAAACACTATCAACGGCCCTGATTTTTTGTTTACCAATTTTGTATTCTTTGACCATATCCGTAGTTCTAATGATAATTGATTTATCGCTATCTGGATCCGTGCTCCCCCCGCCATGCCGTGTAATCATAGTATTTATATTATTATCTTCCATAATAAAGCTTATCGTTAACGTTATTATAGCTAAGAACTGTCCCCTTGGTCAATAAAACATTGATAGCTGGTGTTGTATCGCGCGTCTCATCAATAGTAAAAATCCTCAAGTTATAATTATTGGTTCATATGCAGGTAAAATATTAAAATATACGCCGGGCATACGCCCTAGTATGCGTTTCAAGGTGGCGCTGTCTTAAGGGGGTTGGGATGCTCCTTTGGTCATTGGTGAAACTGATAGAGCGTTCATACTTACCCCGCTCACTTAACATGCACTCCAAGGAGTGCAGCCAAGATGATCGGATGCAAGAATGAACGCCATCTTTTTGAGATGACTATCTGTTTAGTTGATTACTTGTATATTGTTTTGCAAAATCGCATCATATGTCGCGCACTGTTTGAAACAAACAGAACGCGCCATCTTCTGCACTTTTGACAAAATAAGGCTTAGTCATGAAGGCTACGTGACGGCTTTCGCACGACCATTACAAGGCGCGCACGGCTTGCTTGCAATCGTCGTGCGGCCGAAGTATCTATTAACCGTAAAGTCAGTGCAATTCATCTAATGGGAAAAGGCTGTCTGCGCTATCAATATCTTCCCATATTCTACTAGACTCCGCACTTAGGAGTTGGTCTATAGTTGCTGCATAAATAGCTACCTCATCCTCCATGTCAAAGGTGCCGCGAACTGCACGAGCGGAGCGCATCAGGTACTTTTTAATAGCTGGTTTGAATGTCAGAAATAGCAGAATTGGAATCTGACTGTTTGTCGCGTCCCATTCACCATCGCTGAAAAATTGCATGTATTGAGCAATGCGCTTTGCGATAACGCTGCGCGGCGTATCGTCTGATATAAAATCAAAGAAAAATCGCTTTGGAGTCGTTTCCTCACCTGTTTTTAATGACAAAAAGGCATCTGGTGGATTGTTTGGAAAATAACTATAGCGAGACATATCTCGACGCGTAAATACCTTTAATGTCGGGTGTGTTTTCGCTAGCATGTTCGTATAGCTATACACATCCAGCGTGTGGTTAATAAACGATTGACTAATATTCTTGTCACGATAGCTTGATCGTATGGTTGCTTCTGTAATGTAGTTCCAGGCATCAAGCGACTGGAGTGTCTTGAGACCTTTTGGTGTTAGATAGTACGCGGCCGGCAAGCCTTGGAGCCTCAGACTTTTGTCATACCTCTTTGCTACGAAACCATGCTTTATTAGGACGTTGAGCTTCTCATAAATATTTGACCCAGCTTTTACCTTTAAGCTTTCTGTTATGAGCTGACGACTGCCAAATCGATATTTATATAACAGCCCTAGTATCTCAATCTGTCCTTGACGTAACATCAATCTATTATCTACTTTCATGTAACCACTGCCCTCTTTGCCTCATTCACATAATTTCTATTATATTTATATAAAAAAGGAAGAAAAAATACAAATTATAACAGATAAAAATAGATAAATTATACTGTATATCGATATTCGGCATATTTTTATAAAAGAAATTAGCAAAAACTGTTGATAATTTGTACTACAAGTAGTACAATTAAAGTAGGTTTTATTAATAGAAGCCGGCTCGTTAATAACTAAATAGGTAGTCATGAACCGGTATCATTTTTTTGAAGTATTAGTAATTTTGTAGTATAATAATGTTACATGAATCAAGGACGAATTCAGCTACAAATAGACACCTCAAAGGCCGTACGAAATCGCGCCAAAGCGGTAGCTTACGGCCAGGGTATCAGCCTGACAGAGCTTGTACTAAAAGCTCTGGCGGACGTTGGCGACAAGGAGCTGAGGGTGTTGATAGAAAAAGATTTGGAAAAGCGTGGTGGGCGCGGACGACCACAGCAGCGTACAACCAAGAATGACTAACTAGCGTTATTAGCAAGTCGTGACATGGAGGGTGTATGGTACGACCAAAAGGTAGCAAGAATAAATCAAAAGCGCTGCTAGCGGAGCAATTTTCATTTACGATTGAGCAACGGATCAAACTAGTTGCCAATCTTGTCGTTGAGAAGATTTTGGAAGATGGGGCTTTTGCTCAAAAACTAATCACTATTTTGGAGGATAAGGAAAATGTCGCCAACAAACCAACCGCGAATCGGACTGCTAGCGATACGCGTATCATCAGATAAGCAAGGTCTTGACGGAGATTCTCCGGAGGCACAGCGTGAGCAAGGCGAAGCTTACGCCAAGGCGCATAACATTGTCATTACAGAGACGATTATTTTGCTTGAGTCTGCTTCGCATGAAGTACAACCAATGCAAAAGGTCATTGATGTCTGCAAGGATAAGAGCAAAGGATTTCAGGTCGTGCTGATTAAATCAATCGACCGTTTCACGCGCGGTGGTGGCGATTATTATTCGCCGTTGAAGCGACAACTGACTCGGCTAGGCATTGCCCTTGAAGATATGTATGGTGTTATCGGTAAGCAGCAAATTAATACTCTTGAGCATACCGGGTTCAAATATTACTGGAGTGAGTTTAATCCAACACAAAAATCTGAGTATCTGGAGGCTGAGCGCGCCAAAGACGAGATGCGCGACATCATGAGCCGTATGATTGGCGCGGAGATTCGCTATACGCAGCTTGGCTACTGGATGAGACGCCCGCACTATGGATTCCGCAGTGTCAAAATTGATACTAAAAATGGCAAGAGGACTATTCTTAAGCCTGATAGGAATGAGGCAAAGTTTATTATCAAACTGTTTGAGATGCGCGCTGCGCATGTTTATACAAACCCGCAAATTGCCGATGAGCTTAATTCCATGGGCTTTCGCTCTCGCGTGACGATTGTGCGCGACAAATACGACCGAACAAAAATTAAACGACAGATTGGTGGCCGAAAAATGACTGCCAAAATGATTGATCAATACACTAGTAAATTGGTATATTGCGGTATTATTAAGGAAAAATGGACGTATGATAAGCCGGTTAAAGCGCAGTTTGATGGGCTCGTTAGCGTGGATTTATTCAACGAAGCTAATCGCGGCCGAGTTTTCGTGGAGGTTGATAGCCATGATAATATCACCGTTAAACGTAAGGCTGTTCCGAATCATTTGAAAAGTAAACAAGTTTATAACCTAGATTATCCATATAAGCAGGTAGTTGCCTGTCCTAAATGCGGTAAGACACTATCTGGTAGCGCTCGTGGCAAGCTCGGTAAACACTATCCAGCTTATCACTGCAGTCGCGATGGCCATTACTTCCGTGTGTCGAAGCCTGAATTTGATAAGACGATAGAAGACTTTGTGAGGGCTATTACTATCAAGCCAGAATACATTGACGATGTTATCGCCGCCATCGCTGAATTGTGGCGTGAACGTCAGACTAGGCAAATTGATGCTAATCGGCAGCGCCTAGAGCACCGCGAGAGCCTGCAAGGTCAAATCAAGGCAACCGTTATCGGATGCGTATTGTCACAAGCGAGACGGCCCTAAAATACCTTGAAGAGGATATTGTTAGTGTTGAAAAAGAATTAGCGGAGCTGGATGAAGAAATTGCTAGGCAGCCGAATTTACAAGCTGAATTTGACCAAGTTTTGCAATGTGCAAAATATATTTTGGAACACCTTTCAGAGCTGCTACTTGACCTCTGTAATCCA
>ERZ773043.74-NODE-74-length-48104-cov-24.960332_pt1 | contig 48104 bp, 50 predicted proteins | sample MGYA00580636_ERZ773043 | MGnify/ENA primary metagenome ERZ773043 (study PRJEB29015, sample SAMEA2737992) | human oral metagenome | biome: human oral; feature: human-associated habitat; material: dental | place: China | collected 2065 ...
CGACTACTACGAACCGTGGACCTACGACTACCAGAACCTGCTGAACGCCCCGGCGCAGCAGAAGCACTTCCCGGTGGCCCGGGCCCACTCCCTGATCACCGGCGAACCCATGACCCCGAAATGGGGGCCGAACTGGGACGACGACCTCGGCGGCACTGTCGAGTACGGGCACAAGGACCCGATGCTCAAGGGCATCGAGGACAAGGTCAAGTTCGAGTTCGAGCAGACCTTTATGTTCTACCTGCCGCGCATCTGCGAGCACTGCCTCAACCCGGCGTGCGCCGCCGCCTGTCCCTCCGGTGCGATCTACAAACGCGAGGAGGATGGCATCGTCCTGGTGGACCAGGACCGTTGCCGCGGCTGGCGCATGTGCATCTCCGGTTGCCCCTACAAGAAGGTCTACTTCAACCACCGCACCGGCAAAGCCGAGAAATGCACCTTCTGCTACCCACGGGTTGAGCTGGGGATCCCGACGATCTGCGCGGAGACCTGCGTCGGGCGGCTGCGGTACATCGGGTTGATGCTCTACGACGCCGATGCGGTGCTTGTGGCGGCCGCGGAGCGTGACGAGCACAAGCTCTACGAGAAGCAGCTCACGGTCTTCCTCGACCCGGAGGATCCCGAGATCCGTGCCGAGGCGGAACGGCAGGGCATCCCGCACGACTGGGTCGAGGCCGCCCGGCGCTCGCCGGTGAAGAAGCTGATCATGGACTACCAGGTCGCGCTGCCCCTGCACCCGGAGTACCGCACCATGCCGATGGTCTGGTACATCCCGCCGCTGTCACCGGTCGTCGACTCCGTCGCGTCCACCGGTTACGACGCCGAGGACGTCGACAACCTGTTCGGCGCCATCGACGTGCTGCGCATCCCCATGGAGTACCTGGCGAACCTGTTCACGGCCGGCAATGTGGCTCCGGTGCGCGCCACGCTGGAGAAGATGGCAGCCATGCGCTCCTACATGCGCGATATCAACCTCGGGGGAGTCGGCAATGAGGAGATCGCGGCCAAGGTTGGCATGACCGGGCAGGAGGTGCAGGACATGTTCCGGCTGCTCGCGATCGCCAAGTACGACGAGCGCTACGTCATCCCGCCGTCGCACAAAGAGCAGGCCCACAGCCTAGAGTCGATCTCCACCGAGTGCCCGGTGGGGGAGGGCGGGGTGGCCCCGGGAAGCGGCCCCATTCCTGTGACGATCGGCAGCTACTCCGCGGCGAAAGCCCGGATGGAGGAGACCGCGAACCGGGGGGCCTTCCTCGACTGGGATGGCCATGGCATGCCCACCTCGGGAGCACCGAGATGAGACGCTGGCTTCCCGGCATCGGGCGCCGGAAACCCACAGTCCCGGACCGGGAGCTGCCCGACGATCAGTTGCGTGTCGCCTGGCAACTCGTGTCGCTGCTGCTTGAGTATCCGTCCGTGAAGTTGTTCCAGCGGCTGACACGGCTGCGCGCGGCGGCGGAGCAGCTTCCTGCTGCCGTGGGCGAGCCTCTCGTGGGGGTGATCGATTGCCTTGAGCAACAGGGCCTGGAGAAGTCCCGGCGGCTCTACGTCGAGACTTTCGACTACACGCGCAAATGCGCTCTGCACCTGACCTACTACGCCCACGGCGACAGCCGGAAGCGCGGGGTGGCGCTGGTGCAGTTCAAACAGGTGTACCGCCGGGCAGGCATGGAGCTGGAGGGTGAGGAACTACCCGACCACCTGTCGGTGGTGCTGGAGTTCGGTGCGCTCGGCGACCTGGACGTCGCCTGGGACCTCGTGAACCGGCACCGGGCCGGGGTGGAGCTGCTCGCCATGGCCCTGGAACACCGCAACTCGCCGTGGCAGGGTGCCCTCACCGCGCTCCGGGCCACGTTGCCGGCCATCGACGGCGAACAGGCTGAAGCCGTCGCGAAGTTGCTCCGTGACGGTCCTGAGTCTGAGGAGGTGGGCCTGGAGCCCTACGGCATCGATCCCTTCCTGAATCCCCGACCCGACGATGACGCTGAACTGCTGGGAGTCTGATCCATGAACACTCTGCTCTGGGGAGTCTTCCCCTACATCTCGATGGCGACCTTCGTGGTCGGCATGATCTGGCGTTACCGCTTCAGCAAGTTCTCCTGGACCACCCGGAGCTCGCAGATCTACGAATCGAAGCTGCTGCGGATCGGTGCGCCGCTGTTTCACTTTGGACTGCTGTTCGCCTTCGGCGGGCATGCGATGGGCCTGATCATCCCGAAGTCCTGGACAGACGCACTCGGTATCGAACAGGAGACCTACCACATGGTGGCGGTCGCTGGCGGCTGGGTCTCCGGCGCCATGATCTTCGTCGGCTACGCGATCCTGATCATCCGGCGCATCGCTGTGCCTGCGGTACGGAAGGCGACCACCATCGGGGACGTGATGATGTATGTGGTCCTGACCGGTGTTCTCGTCACCGGTATGGTGAACACCCTCACGACCACCTTCAGCCATGACTACAACTACCGGCAGGGCGTCAGCCCCTGGTTCCGTAGCATCTTCACCTTCCAGCCGAACATCGACCTGATGGTTAGCTCTCCCTTCTCCTTCCAGGCGCACGCCTTCCTGGCCTTCCTGATCCTGCTGATCTGGCCCTTCACCCGGCTGGTGCATGCCTTCAGCATCCCCGTGGGCTACGTGACCCGGCCCTATGTCGTCTACCGTTCCGCGGGCAAGAAACCTGCTCCTCACACCAACGTCCCCACCGACCTGTGGGAGCTGCCCAAGCTCAAGGAGCAACAGCAATGAGTCACCGTGAACCGATTGATGACGCTGCCTGGAGGCCCTGGGTCGAGCATGTTGCCACGGCCTTGGAGGTGGATGCCTCACCGGTTTCGCCACGGGCCATCCACGACCTGACCGGTGAGGTGGCGAGTCGCTACCAGCGGCCCATGGCGCCGGTGTCGGCGTACCTCTGGGGCCTGGCCATCGCCACCCACCCGGACCGGGACCCCGGCGACTTGGCCCAGGCCATCATCGCAGCGCTTCCGGAGACCTGATGCTGCCGCTCATAGCCGTCCCGGCTGCCCTGACTGACGGTGAGCGTGAACGTTATCAGCGGACCATGGCCATCGAGGGTTTCGGGGAGGAGGCCCAGGGCAGGCTCAAGGCCGCAACGGTGTGCTGTATCGGTGCGGGCGGCCTGGGCGGTCCGGTGCTGCAGTACCTGGTGGGCGCCGGGGTGGGGCGCGTCGTCATCGTGGATGACGACATCGTGGAGGAGCGCAACCTGCAACGCCAAACCCTGTACGGCACCGCAACTCTGGGGTGTGCGAAGGCAGAGTCCGCTGCTGCCCGACTGCGTGACCTCAACCCCCTGGTCGAGCTGATCGCCGTGACCAGGCGCGTCACCGAGGACAGCGTTGATGCCATCCTCGGCGGCTGTGATGTGGTGGTCGATGCGGTCGACAACCTGCCCACCCGGCTGCTGGTGGCCCGCGCCTGCCAGCGTCTCGGCCTGCCGCTGGTGTTCGGGGCGGTCCAGGCCGTCAACGGGCAGGTCACGGTGCTGTGGGAGCGGCATGGGTTGGCCCTGTCGGACCTGTTCCCATCACCTCCGCAGGATTGTCCGACCGCTGCGGAGGTCGGGGTCCTTGGGCCCATGACCGGCTGGGTGGGATCCGTCATGGCCACCGAGGTGGTCAAGCTGATCACCGGGACGGGCGAACCGCTGCTGGGCCGCGTCATGTACATCGACACCCTTGGCGCGAGGGTGGCGGAGCTGCCGCTGGCCGGAAGGAGCTGAGATGCGGGACAGGCTGGGGATCGAGGAGTACCGGGATGAACTACTGGGGCTCGTGGGACGGCTCACCGAGACCGAGAGAGTGCCGCTGGCTGAGGCCAGCGCGAGGGTGCTGGCTCAGCCGGTGACTGCCGCGGCGGCTGTCCCGGTGTTTGCGAACTCTGCCATGGACGGATTCGCGCTCCGCGAGGCGGACCGGCACCTGGGGGCTGAGCTGCGGGTGGTTGCGGTGGTTGTCGCAGGATCCTCGCTGGATCCTGCTCTGGCGCCCGGGGAGTGCGTGCGGATCATGACGGGTGCTCCCCTGCCGTCGCAGGCCGAGGCGGTGGTTCCCGTGGAGCTGACTGAGGAATCGGACGGGATGGTCCGGATCGTCGAGGAGCCAGGAGACAAGACCCACGTCCGGGGGGCGGGGGAGGACTTCCTGGCGGGCGCCGAGGTGCTGCCGGCCGGTCTGCAGCTGGGCGCGCGGTCCATCAGTGTCGCCGCAGCCTGTGGCCGGGACGAGGTGACGGTGGTGCGGCGGCCACGTGTTGCCGTGGTCGCCACCGGGGATGAACTGCGTCCTGCCGGGGCCTTGTTGGCGCGGGGGCAGATCTATGAGTCGAACGGCATCTTCATGGCTGGGCAGCTCCGCCGGATGGGAGCTGAGGTGGTCGCGGCCCCGGTCCTGCCCGATGATCCCGAACGCTTTGCCGCTGGGCTGGATGAGGCGGCGACTGGGGCTGACCTAGTGGTGCTCAGCGGCGGGGTTTCGGTCGGCGATCATGACGTGGTACGGCAGGTGCTGACCGGGGAGCTTGGGGCGTCGGCCGCTGTGAGGTCTCGTTTCGTCCATGTCGTCATGCAGCCCGGGAAACCGCAGGGCTGGGCGTTGTGGCGGGTGGGGGAGCGGGAGGTTCCGCTGGTGGCACTGCCGGGAAATCCGCTCTCCACGATGGTCAGCTGTGAGCTTTTCGTGGAACCTCTGCTCGATGCGATGCTGGGAAGACGTCACCGCCCCTGGCAGCGGGCCGTCGTCGGGCGTCCCTGGCCGGCCCCGAGGGGGCGGCGGCAGGTGGTGCCGGTCTGCGCTGAGACCGATGAGACGGGTCGGCTCGTCGTGGTGCCTGCCCATGAGGGGATCTCGGCATCGCACCTGGTCTCGGCCGCGGCGCGGGCAGATGGGCTGGCGCTGCTCGACGCCCCCACTCAGAGCGTCAGTCCTGGCGACCTCGTCTCCTACCGGAGGTACCTGTGAAGTTCACCCATCTTGATTCCGCAGGCCAGGCTCACATGGTCGATGTCACTGACAAACAGCCGACGAAACGCGCAGCGACGGCTACCGCGACAGTGGTGTGCGACTCGGGGGTACTGCAGCGGATCACGTCTGGGCAGATGCCGAAGGGGGACGTGCTGGCGGTGGCGCGCATTGCGGGGATCGCCGCGGCGAAACGGACCCCGGAGTTGCTGCCGCTGGCCCATGTCATCGGAGTGCATGGTGCGTCAGTGGATCTGGTGGTCGGCCAGGAGTCAATCGAGGTGACCGCCACCGTCCGGACTGCCGACCGCACCGGAGTGGAGATGGAGGCGCTGACCGCGGCTTCCGTCGCGGCGCTGGCGCTGATCGACATGGTCAAGGGCCTCGACCGGCACGCCTTCATCCGTGAGGTGAAACTGCTCGCCAAGGAGGGCGGCCGGTCTGGAAGCTGGCGGCGCGATGCCTGAGTTCGATGCGATCATCCTGGCCGGCGGGCGTGGATCGCGGCTGGGGGGAGTGTCGAAAGCTGACCTGACGGTGGGCGGCAGACGGCTGCTCGATGTGGTGCTCGAAGCTGTGCGGTATGCCCGCACGACGGTCGTGGTCGGGCAGGTTGCTGCGCCTGACGGGGTGCTGGTCACTCTCGAGGATCCCCCCGGCACTGGGCCCGCTGCCGGTATCGTCGCCGGGCTGGAGGCCGTGGCGCAACCGGCTGGCTGGACGGTCGTGCTGGCCTGCGACCTGCCCGGTGTGCAGGCCGCTGTGCCGCGCCTGCTGGCCGCGACCGCGCGAGATGATGATCTTGACGGTTACTGCCTGGCCTCCCCGGAGGGGAATCCGCAGTGGCTGCTGGGGATCCACCGCACCCCGCGGCTGCGGCTGGTCGCCCAGACCTATGGTGATCCGCGGAACCGATCGGTGCGCGGGCTGCTGGCGGGGTTGAGACTAGGGCTGTTGCCCGATGCCGATGATGACGGCCGTGACGTGGATACGTGGGTGGATCATGCTTACTGGAATGAGTTCTGGAGGGAGAAGATGAGTCAGGACGAGACGGGGTGGCAGGAGTTCGTGGACCGGGCCTGCGCGGCCCTGGAGATTGATCCGGGGCGCGTTGATATGCATGGTGTGCTTGATCTGAGCCGGGAGGTTGCTCATGCGGGGGCGCGTCCTATGGCTCCGGTCAGTGCTCACTTGTGGGGATTGGCAGCTGGGGCTGATCCGGGGGCTGATCTCGATTATCTGCGCCGGGTGGTGGAGGATTCCGCGACTTCAGCGCCCCTGCCTGCGCCGAAGGCGGAGGAGAAGTGATGCTGGTGCGGTTTTTTGCTGCGGCTGAGGCCGCGGCTGGTGTTGGTTCGGCTGAGATTGAGGCTGCCACTGTGGGGGAGTTGAAGAAGCTTCTGGTGGCCCGTCATGGTGAGGGTTTTGAGGCTGTGCTCGGCCGTTGTTCCCTGTTGGTTGATGGTAAGGCGGGGCTGCCTGATGATCACGATCTGGCCGGTGTGGGGGGAGTCGATGTTCTGCCTCCCTTTGCCGGGGGCTGATCAACGGGCTGGATACTGTGTACTTCAGCGGAAGGGCTGCGCAATGACGGAGCTCAACCTGAGGTGAGATGTTTTGCGCTTTTAGAGATGTGCGGGATTAGGTGTCTTGATACCGAGCAAGGTGCACGGAGGCAGCTTCTTGACGCGGTTCTCAGCAGCCATGCGGGAAACCTTCCTCGGCCCGCCACCGGGAAGCTGGGGACCCACAACAGTCACCAAACCTCACAGCATAAAGCCATTCAAGTGGGGCAACCCGCTCAGCTGGGTCGGTGCGAGCACAGAGCACACCTCACGGACCTACACCGGCGTTACAGGGATTGGTCGAGCTGCCGGACGTGGCTTCTTCGTGCTTGGCATCGGGCTCACTTACCACAGTGAGCACGAGAAGATGGACAAGCGTTTCCGGGAGGAACACCCCGAACTCACAGCCGACGAGAGGAGAGGCCGAGTCGCTGAGACAGCTGCTGTGAGAACCGGATCGCAGGTATTTGCTTCAGTAGCAGCGGGAGCTGCCGTTGGGTCGGTCCTTCCCGTCGGTGGAACCGCCGTCGGCCTCGCCGTCGGAGTCGGAGTGGGCTTGGTGATGTCCTGTGACCCTGACGGCGATGGCAAGAGTTTCGGCGACAACGTCGCGGACTTTGGAGAATCCGTCTGGAACTTCGGAAAGAAAATATTCGGCGGATGATAAACAATTTAGTTCTCTTGGAGGCTCCTGTAACAACCGAAGCCATCTGGGTTGCAGTCATTCTTCTAGCGCTCGGCTTTCTTTGCCTTTGGCAGGGGTGGGTCGCCTACACCGAACCCATTCCCCGCTTCGTCATCCACTACAACGGCGGGACCTGCCCGCCTCTCGCCATGCTTTACGGTGGTGCGGGCTTGCTGCTGATGGGACTGGCTGGGTTGCGACCCGTTCTTTCCATACCCGAGGTCATCATAGGACTGCTGGCTCCGGTGTGGTTGTTCGGTGGTCTAACCTTTCTTCTCGGGGTCTTTTTCTGGTTCCCCTTCTTTCTTCTCCCGCCGTGGTACCGCCGTGCCCGCAGAGCAGGTATTCCCCGCAACGATCCCAACGCGATGGGAGCCTTCAAAGCACTATCCGTTGAACAGCAGAAAGCAGCAGCTCGAAAAGGGAAACGCTGATGACCAAGCATCGTGCCTTGCCGATTGAGTCTGCTGCCCGGGACTGTGCGGAGAACTCGCCTCGAGGCTTGGATGATCTTCAGGAAACACCCATCCAAGTCCCGACGCGGATGGTGGAGTATCGGCGTTTCGTGGACCGGGTCTGCGCGGCTCTGGGGGTCGATCCGGGGGGGGGTGATATGCATGGTGTGCTTTTGGCCTGAGCCGAGAGGTTGCTCACGCGGGGGTGCGTCCCATGGCTCTGGTCAGTACCCACCTGTGGGGGTTGGCCGCTGGGGGGATTGATCAGCGGGTTGGGAACTGTCTCAGGAGGTCTTCGGGGACGGGGAAGGGGAGGGTGTGGAAGGTCTGGTTGGCGTCGATGTTCTGGAAGTCGTCTTCTTTGACTCTCACGAATCCGGGGGTGGCCTCTGCGATGTAGACCTTGACGGCCCCGGTTTCGGTGGCCAGGTTGTAGGGGTCTGCTAGGTAGCGGATGCCGAGTTCGTCGAGGGTTTCTTCTGCTTCAAGCCAGCTGACCACGCCGGTGCGTTCTCTGCCTAGCAAGTCGATGGCGACGAATCCGTCGTCGCGGGGTGTGATCCAGCCGATGGGTTCGCGGTTGGATCCGCCCAGATGTGTGATCCAGTGCTCCGGGATGGTGCGTTTGCTCATGGCGTATGAGTTTAGATTGCAGAGAGCTCTGGGCAGTGGCCTCGGCCGGTCTCCTGCGGCCACCCACCGACTGCGCCGTCAGCTGTTGTGAGGTGGTCTCTTACCACTTCCAGGTCGTGGCGTCACGCCATCTCAAATAATCTTACGGCGGGGTTGCTTAATTCTAGGGAGCCTGTTTAGGGTTACCTCGTTTTATGTTTTGGGGGACGTATCTGGGGGTGGTGTCTCGATCTCATCGGAAAATCCATGGCCGGTGGGTGACCACACCACCACGGCGGGAGGTAGTAATGAGACGCAGGATTTTTCTGACCGGAGCTGCGGCCGTTGTGGGTGCAGCGGCTGTTTCAGCGTGCGGTAACGGCAATCAACAGGGCGCCCCGGCGTCTGCCTCTGGAGGGGCGCTGACCATCAAGGACGTCGCAGACCGCACCGTCACCCTGGATGCCGCGCCATCCAAGATCATCCTCGGGGAGTCCCGGCAGGCCTTCTCCCTGCTGTTCCTTCAGAAGGAGAACCTGCTGGACAAAGTCGTGGCGTGGGGAACCGACATGCAGACCGCCGCCCCGGATGTCTTCGAGCGCGTCGAGAAGGTGCAATCCAAGGCGAGTAGCATCCCGACCGTCGGCAGCGTCGCCAAGGGAGACCTGAGCGTCGAGAATCTCCTAGAGCACAGCCCCGACCTGTTCCTGATGACGCTGGACCAGTACGACGCCGCGAAGCAGGCCGGCTTCGACGCCAAACTTGACTCGGCTCAGATCCCCTACCTGGTCACCGATTTCCGTAGGAAGCCCGTCGAGAACACCCACACCAGCGTCACCCTGTTGGCGCAGGCATTCGGGGTCGAGGACAAGGGCAAGGAATTCCTGGCCTACTACGACTCACTGGTCAACCCGGTGACCGCGGCCGCCAAGGCGCAGCCCGAGTCGGAGCGTCCCGTCACCTTCGTGTGGCGTGCGCCCGGACTCCAGGCGCCCGGCAGCACCTTCGGGAACTCCAACTTCGGCCAGATCGTGGCGGCTAGCGGCGGCACCAACCTGGGCACCAGCCTCCTGGACAGCGATTCGGGAACCCTGACCACCGAGCAGCTGATCGCATCCCAGCCGAAACTCATCATCGCCACCGGCGGGGACTGGGGGAAGCAGAAGAAGAACGACAAGGCAGGCACCTCTTACGTCGAGCTCGGTTACAATGCCACAGCCGAGGCGGCGAACCAGACCTTGTCTCAGCTGTCCAGCGAGACGGGCTACAGCGAGCTGAAGGCGATCAGCGAGAAACAGGTGTACGGCATCTACCACCAGTTCTACGACGCGCCGTTCAATTTCCTCGCCTACGTCGCCTTCGCCGAATGGCAGGGGCTGAAGGTTGAGGGCCTGCCGGACGCGAACGCCGCCTGGACCGAGTTCCACGACAAGTTCATGCCCTTCAAGGCCGAGGGCGTCTTCGCCGCCAAGATGTCATGACCGGTTCCAGGCAAACCAAGACCGGATCGTCAGACGGCACGGCGTTGAAGGCTGCGGCAGGACGCCCCAACCTCTCTGAGCAGGAGGCTTTGAAGGAGTTCTGGCGGATCAAGACCAAGCGCCTGCTGATTCTGATCGGCATCCTGGCCGCCGTGGTGATCATGTTTGTCGTTGCCATGATGGTGGGGCCCATCCGCGTGAGTGCGCTGGAAATCGCACAAACCTACCTGGGCATGGACGTTCCGCGCAGTACCCGCACTGTGGTGATGGATCTGCGCACACCGCCCGCGCTCATGGCAGTGGTCGTCGGGGCTGCCCTGGCGCTGGCCGGCGCGCAGATGCAGACCATCCTCGACAACCCGCTGGCGGAGCCCTACACCCTCGGCGTCTCCGCGGCGGCCGGCTGCGGGGCTGCCATCGTGATTGCCACCGGACTCAGTTTCCCCGTCTTCAGCGAGGCCTCTGTCGTCATCGGCGCTGCGCTGTTCGCTCTGCTCGCCAGCGGGGTGATCGCGCTCGTGTCACGGTTACGCCGTTCCGGCCGTGAGACCATCATCCTGCTGGGCATCGCGCTGGTCTTCGGCTTCCAGGCACTCCTGATGCTGCTGCAGTACCGCGCGACCCAGGAGTCCCTCCAGCGGATGGTGTTCTGGACGATGGGATCCCTGGAGCGGGCTACCTGGTTCTCCATCTGTCTCGTTGCGGTCGCCCTGGTCGCGGTCATCCCGCTGTTCGGGATCAACCAGTGGAAGCTCACCGCCCTGTCACTGGGTGAAGCCCGGGCCCGGGCAATGGGCGTGAAGGTCGACAATGTGCGTATGTGGACGCTGCTCGGGGCCTCCCTGATAGCGGCGCTCTCGGTGAGCTCGGTGGGGATCATCGGCTTCGTGGGGCTGGTGGGTCCTCACGTGGCGCGCATTCTCGTCGGGGAAGACCAGCGGCTCTTCGTGCCCACGGCCATGGCCTGCGGTTCCCTGGTGCTGTGCAGCGCCCATGCCGTGGCCCAGGTCGTGGTGCCCGGCCAGGTGCTTCCTGTCGGCATTCTCACTGCTCTCGTCGGTGTTCCGGTGTTCGTCCTGATCATCCTGGGCAGGCGCCGCACCACCTCCGCGATCTCGAACTAGTCCACGCTGTCAGCGAGAAATAGGTGTAAAGATCATGCTCAACCTTGACTCCATCAGCGTGAGCTATGGGAAACATGTGGTTCTCTCCGGCCTCAGCCTCGCCGTCCAGGAGGGGGCAGTGGTCGGCCTGCTGGGGCCGAACGGCTGCGGCAAGTCCACGCTGGTCCGGTCCATCGCCGGTGCCCAGCAGTGCCTGGGTGCGGTGAGCTACGGGGGACGTAGCGGCCGGGCGTTGCAGGACGTCACCGGATACATGCCCCAGGAGATTCCCGGCCACATCGCCTTGACAGCCATGGAGTCCGTCCTGGTGTCGGCGCAGCGCGGGGGCTCGGGCTGGCGGGTCCCGAAGAAGGATGTGGAACGCGCCTACGCTGCGCTTGACGCGCTGGGCATCGCCGCGCTGGCGAACACCTACCTGGGGGAGTGCTCAGGTGGTCAGCGGCAGCTCATCTCCCTGGCGCAGACCCTCGTGCACGGACCCGAACTGGTGCTGCTCGATGAGCCGACCAGCGCACTGGACCTGAAACACCAGGTGCGGGTGCTGCGCAGCGTGCGCAAACACGTCCACGGCTCTGAGGCGACGGTCGCTGAGAGGCAAAAAGAGAAGACCGAGAACGAAGGCTCTGATGCGGAGGCTGACTCTGCGCAGTCCTCACGCCTGGCCCTGGTGGTCCTGCACGACATCAACCTGGCGACACGTTTCTGTGACGAGGTGCTGCTGATGACCGCGGGAGACGTGGTGGCCCAGGGAACGCCCCTTGAGGTCTGCACCTCGGAGAACCTGAGCCGGGTCTATGACACCGAGGTTGCGGTGAACAGCGATGAGGACGGGGTCCTGACCGTCGTTGCCCGCTGAGTGGGTAATCACTGCCCGTTGCTGAACAGCAGTTTTCCGAAGTTGCTGGCCGGGGCTGACATGATCTCGGCAGCCGGCCCGGACTCGGTGATCCGGCCGTTCTCCAGGACCGCGATGTCGTCGGCGAGGGCCTTCACGTCCTGTGGGTCATGGGTGACGACGATGCTGGGGCAGCCGGCCTCGGCGAGTGCCTCTTTCACTGCGACCCGCAGGCGTGGCGTGTATTCGACGTCGACGGCGGCGAAGGGCTCATCAATCAGCATTGCCCGGGGGCGTGTCGCCAGAGCCCGGGCCAGCGCCACCCGGGCTGCCTGGCCACCGGAGAGCTGACCCGGTTTCCGGGAGGAGAGGCTAGCTGCGTCCAGGCGTTCCAGCATCTCCAAGGCCCGGGTCTCGGCCTCAGCCCGGCGGACCCGCTGGGCCCGAGGCCCGTAGGCGACATTGCCCAGCACATCGAGATGCGGGAACAGCAGCGGCTGTTGCCCGAGGAGTCCGATGCGACGCCGGTGAGCCGGTACGAAATGCCGGGAGTCCACGAGGACCTGACCATCGATGCTGAGGTCGCCCCGGTCGGGTTTCAGCATCCCGCACAGCAGATCCAGCAGCGTCGACTTGCCGGCCCCATTGGGGCCGACCACCGCGAGCACCCGCCCAGGCAGCACCTCCAGGCTGGTCTCGTGGTCGCGTGCGCTCAAAGTCCCGTCCCAGTGCAGTCCGCTCATGACCTGCTCCTTCCCCGGCCGTAGGTGATGACCATGACGAGGCCCGCGAAGACCACCAGAAGCAGGGACAGTGCGATCGCGGCGTCCGGGTCGGCTTCTCGCTGCAAATAGATCTCCAGCGGCAGGGTCCTGGTCCTGCCCTGCAGCGAGCCGGCGAAAGTCAGGGTGGCCCCGAACTCACCGAGGGCTCGCGCGAAACTGAGCACGGCTCCGGACAGCAGCCCTGGCAACACCAGCGGCAAGGTCACGGTGAACAGTGTCCGGGTGGGGGAGGCCCCCAGGGTGGCGGCGACCCTCTCATACCGGTCCCCGGCGGTGCGCAACGCCCCCTCGAGGCCCATCACCAGGAAAGGCAGCGACACGAACGTCTGCGCCAGGATAACGGCCACGGTACTGAAGGCGATCTTGACCCCGGCGGCCTCCAGATACTGGCCGACCAGGCCCATCCGCCCGAACGTGTAGAGCAGTGCTAGGCCGCCCACCACCGGGGGGAGCACCAGCGGGAGTAGTACCAGGGGACGCAGCCAGCGTAGCCCGTGCCGTGCCAGGAGCAATGCCATCGGTGTGCCGAGCACGATGCACAGAGCCGTGCTGACGCTCGCCGTCAGGATGCTGAGCTGCAACGCCGCGAGCGACGACTCCGATGTCAGCAGCTGCCACAGGCCGGGCCACGGAATTTTGCTCAGCAGCCCGGCCAGGGGAAGTGCCACCAGCAGCATTCCGAGGGCTGCCGGCAGCACTACCCAGCGAGGGGTCGTCACTTGGGAGCGCCGAAACCAGCGTCCTGCAGCATGGACTGGCCTTGCTCGGCAAGGACGAAGTCGACGAACGCCTGGGCGCCCTCACGCGCTGACTTGGTCACCGCGATCGGGTACTTGTTCACGATCTGATCGGCCTCGGGAGTCTCGATGGTCTTCACCTTGTCCTTGGCGCTGGTGGCATCGGTGACGTACACCAGGCCGGCGTCGGCCTCACCCGAGGTGACCTTCGTCACCACATCGGTGACCTTCTGCTCCTCCGAGACGGGTGTGAAGGTGAACCCGGTCTTCTCGGCGAGCTGTTTCGTCGCCGCGCCGCAGGGAACCTGCTCGGCGCAGACGACGAGCTTCACGCCATCCTTCGTAACGTCCTCCAGTTTCGCTATGCCCGCGGGATTGCTGGGAGGGGTGATCAGCGTCAAGGTGTTAGTGGCGAAGATCTTCGTGTTTGCGGCATCGACGTTCCCAGCGTCGGAGGCCACCTTCATCTGCTTCTCGTTGGCGGATGCAAAGACGTCGGCCTCAGCGCCGTTGTTGATCTGGGTGGCCAGTTCCGAGGAGCCAGCGAAGGAGAACTCGATTGTGTAGTTCGGGTGGGTCTTCTTGAACTCCTCGTAGATCTTCGGGAAGACGTCCTTCAAGGAGGCGGCGGCGAAGATCGTCAGGGTGGCGCTGGTCTGGTCGGTGCTGCCCGCAGCAGCTGATGAGGTTGCCGGCTGCGAGGCGTTCTGGCTATTGGCTGGACCGGTCTGGGAGCCGCAGGCGGTCAGTGCCAGCAGGCCAGCCAGGGCCAGGGCGATTTTTCTTTTTGTCATGAGAGTCCCTTCGGTGTTTCAACGATCACGGTGGTGGCCTTCATCACGGCTGTTGCGAGTGTTCCCGGGACCAGCCCGAGCCGCTCCGCGGATTCTGTGCTCATCAGCGAGGTGACGACGAAGGGTCCGCAGCGCAGCTGCACCTCGGCCATCACCTTGTCCTTCTTGACCGCCATCACTAGTCCGGTGAACCGGTTGCGCGCCGAGGTCGGGGTGCCCTCGGCCTCGGCCGCAGCCTGGCGTTCCTGCTGGAAGGCGACCAGGTCACGCCCGTCGATGGTGAGGTGTCCTCCGCGGCGGGAGGCACGCAGCGTGCCTTTGTCGATGTTGCGGCGAAGAGTATCGTCGCTGACCCCGATGAGCTGGGCGGCTTCCCGGATGCTGAAAGTGGTCACTGGGCTCACGTGCGGATCCCCAATCTTGTGGAATCTGAGTGCAGAGTCCGCTCATGATATCCGCAAATACGGATTAATTGCTATCCACCGATCGCATTCATTGGACGTTGGGGTTGGAGGAAACCGGGATCGTTGATGCCATGTCCCGGCAGTTTGCGGAAAAGACACCGGTGAAAGATCTCAGCCAGTTCCTCGTCATCCACGCCGTCCCGCATCGGGGTGCGCAGATCGGACTCCTCGGACGCGAACAGGCAGTTGCGCAGCTGGCCGTCCGCGGTCAGCCGCAGCCGGTCGCAGGCGCCGCAGAATGGGGCGGTCACCGATGCGATGATTCCGACGGTGGCGGGGCCGCCGTCCACCAGGAAACGCTCTGCAGGCGCAGCTCCGCGGCCCGGCATCGGGGTGAGGGTGAAGTGTTCACGGAGCCGGGTCATGGTCTCAGCCGCTGTCACCATGGAGTCGCGCCGCCAGGTGTGGCCGGCGTCGAGGGGCATCTGCTCGATGAAACGCAGCTCGTAGCCGTGCTCTATCGCGAAGGCGAGGAGGTCCGGGGCCTCGTCGTCGTTGATGTCTCGCAGCTGCAGTGCGTTCAGCTTCACGGGGTGCAGCCCTGCCGCATCCGCCGCCGCAATTCCCGCCAGCACGTCTGCTAACCGGTTCCTGCGGGTGAGCTGGTGGAAGCGGTCCGGTTTCAGGGTGTCCAGGGAAATGTTCACCCGTGCTAGTCCTGCCTGCTTCAGTGCCTCAGCCAGCCTTGAGAGCCCGATGCCGTTGGTGGTGATGGAGATCTCGGGACGTGGCTCCACCGACGCGATGGCCGCCACCACGGCCACGCAGTCGGGGCGCAGCAACGGCTCGCCGCCCGTGAGCCGCACCTCTTCGATGCCCTCCCCGACGGCGACCCTCACGATCCGCATCAGTTCCTCGGGGGTCAGCAGGGTCTTGCGGGGAAGCCACGGGACTCCTTCGGCGGGCATGCAGTAGGTGCAGCGCAGATTGCAATGGTCGGTCAACGAGATCCGCAGGTCGCGATGAATCCGGCCGAAACGGTCGGTCAGGGTCACTGGGGCAGCCCCAGGCCTGACCAGGAGGCCCGTCCGGACGCCTCGTGCTGGTGTTTCCAGATCGGGACCTCGGCCTTGACGCGGTCAACCAGCGCCTGGCAGAGGTCGAAGGCCTCCCTGCGGTGGGCCGAAGCGGCCACCGCGACGATCGCCACCTCGCCAACTCCAAGCGACCCGACCCGGTGCTCGACGGCGAGGACGGCCTCGCCCGCCGGATCCAGCTCAGCGGCCACGGCATTGGCCACGTCCGCCAGGAATTTCCCGGCCTCGGGGTGGCAGCTGTAGTCGAGACGCACCACGGTGCCCTCGGCTTCCTCATCGTGGTCGCGGATCAAGCCTGCGAAGCTGACGCGCGCTCCTGCGTGCGCGCTGGAGACGGCTCTCTCCAGGCGTGCCTGGTCAATGGGGTCGGTGGTGACTGCGGTGTGGATCACCGGCATCGGACGCCCCCTGTTCGCACGTGAAATTCGTCAACAAATCACAAGCCTACTTGCACTCTGTAATATCACGGTAGCGTCGGCTTTCGTGCGGCCTAATATGTCATTAAACTCCGCCGCATGAATGAACTGCCCATCACTGAGAAGCCTTCCAGCTGCGGCTGTGGTTGCGGCCACGAGTCGCTTCCCGAACTTGATGCCCGCGTCATCCCCCACGCCATCCGGCACGCCTCCATTCTCGGAGTCGTTGAGCATCTGAACGTGGGCGGCGCCTTCATTCTCGTCGCCCCCCACAACCCGCTGCCCCTGCTGGCCCAGATCGCCGACCTGTACGGGGACGCCATTGCGGTTTCCTACGTCGAGGAAGGACCCGAGGCCTGGAAGTTGAAGCTCGAACGCCGCAGCTGACCTCCTTGAACGACAAGGCCGCATCAGCCCCCGTCTCGCGCCGTGTCTTCCTGGTGATGCTGGCAGGCATCAGCCTTGTGACAGGCCTGAACGCAGGGCTGGTGCGGCTTGGCGTCTGGGCGCCTGTGGTCAACGGGCGTCTTGCAGACCTACACGGGCCACTCATGGTGCTGGGGTTCATGGGCTCCCTGATATCCCTGGAACGCGCCCAGGCCCTGCGCAACCGCCTGGCCTATGCGGCGCCGATCCTGCTCGGTGCCGGGGCCGTGGTCCTGATATCAGGACTGTTCCCGGTGCTGGGCAGGCTGCTGCTCTTCGACGGCACCCTGGCGTTCGTCGCCGTCATGGTGGCGCTCTACCGGCGTGCCCCGCTGCCCCTGGTGGCTGCTCAGGTGGTGGGCGCCGTCCTCGCCTGTCTTGCCGCGGCGCTGCTCGTGGTGGTGGAAATAGCCGCGCTGGTGCCGCTGCTGGCCGGGTTCATCGTCGTCACCATAGCGGCAGAACGCGCGGAGCTGGCCCAGCTGACGATGGGGCCCCGTGCCGTCCCGACCCTGGTGGCAGCCAGCGCCTGGCTTTCCCTAGCAGCGGTGTCCGCGTTGCTGTGGTCTGGGACCGGCGACCGGCTCTTCGGTGCTGGGGCACTGTTCGTGGCGCTCTGGCTGCTGCGTGATGATGTCGGACGCCGGCTGATCCGCAGCGAGGGCCTGCGGCGCTACAACGCGGCGGCGCTGCTGCTCGGCAATACCTGGCTGGCCGTTGCGGGGCTCACCTGGGTCGTCGTGGGGCGGCCCGTTGCGACCGGCCATTACGACGTGGTGGTGCACGGCACCTTCCTCGGCTTCGCCATGTCCATGATCATGGCCCATGCCCCCATCATCTTTCCCACCGTCCTAGCCCGTCCCCTGCCCTACCGCCCAGCGATGTGGGTGCCGCTCACGGTGCTCCACCTGGGCATGCTGGTGCGTGTCATCGGTGCCCTGACCGGAACCATCCTCTACCAGATCGGAGGAGCCATGACCGTGGTCTCGATCCTGTTGTTCGCTGCGACTGCCATCTATTCGGCGGTGCGGGCATGAGCATCCCCACCCGTCCCAAGGGCGCCGGAGGCGCGGCCCGGCCGGGAGCAGGACGGCCCGGCGGCGGACGTCGCAACCGAGCCCGCGACTACACCGTCATCATCTGGCTGCTGAGTGCCGTGATCATCGCGGCTGCTCACCGCGTGGTGCCCGAGTCGACGTGGCTGATGGTGCACCTGGTGCTGCTGGGGGCGCTGACCCATTCCGTCTTCGTCTGGAGCCAGTACTTCACGGCAGCGCTGCTGAAGACCCGTCCCGACGAGGCCCAGGAACGTGCGCAGCGCAGACGCCTGAGTCTGCTCTCCCTCGGCTCCCTGGCCGTGTTCATCGGTGTGCCGGCCACCTGGTGGTGGCTGGTGGTCGCAGGAGCCACCCTGGTGACGGCTGCGGTGATCTGGCATGGGATATCGCTGTGGCGGTCCCTCCGTAGGGCGCTGCCAGGCAGGTTCCGGATAGCGGTCTGGTACTACGTCGCCGCGGCCTGTCACCTGCCGGTCGGGGCGGCCTTCGGGGCGACGCTGGCGTTCGGACTGGACAGCACCTGGCACTGGCGGTTCCTCGTCGCCCACACCATGACAAACCTGCTGGGCTGGATCGGGCTCACCGTGGTGGGGACGCTCGTGACATTCTGGCCCACCATCCTGCGCACCCGCATGGACGATCGCGCCGAGGGATTCGCCAAGCAGGCCCTGCCGTGGCTGATCGGCTCGACCGCGGTCGTGGCCGCCGGCGCGCTGGCTGGCCTGCAATACATCGCCGTGGCCGGCCTGCTCGGATACCTGGTGGCGCTTGGCTGGTGGGGGAGAGTGCTCATCGCACCACTGCGGCGCCGCCCCCCGCGCGAATTCTCTCCCGCCTCCGTCCTGGCCGCGGTGATCTGGTGGGTGGTGGCTCTGGTCGTCACCGGCTGGATCGTGCTGGTCACCCCGGTCTCGGGGTGGTCCGAGGCGACGGGGACGCTGGCTGCGCTCTGGGCAGGTGGTTTCGCAGCTCAGCTGCTCACGGGAGCTCTCAGCTACCTACTTCCTTCAGTGCTCGGGGGCGGTCCCCGCGTGGTGCGGGCCGGTGCGGCCTGGTTCGACCGGTTCACCACCTTCCGGCTCGTCGCCATCAACGGCGCCCTGGTGCTTTTCCTCACCCCCACCCCTGGGTGGGTGAAGCTGACCTCCGGCCTGCTCGGGGTGGCGTCGGTCGCGTCCTTCCTGCCGCTGATGATCCTCGGGATACGTGCGAGCATCGCAGAGCGTAAGGCGATCGCTCAGGCCGGGCCTCGCACCGGGCCGCCGGAGAAGCTTCCCGAACGCGAGTCAGCCCTCACGGCCAATGGCCTGCTCGCGGGGGTGCTGGCCCTGACCCTGGCGGTCACGGTGGGGGTTGGTATCGATCCCTCCGCGGTCGGCCTGGGCGGCGGATCCTCCTCCTCGTCGGGGGTGAATGCGACGGGCAGGACCCAGAGAATCCAGGTCTCGGCTAGGGAGGGACAGCGGTTCGAGCCTGCCTCGGCTGATGTGAACCGGGGTGACCGGGTCATCATCGAGCTGAGGAACGACGACGCCACGATGATTCACGACCTCAAGCTCGGCGATGCCACCACACCGAGGCTCGCCTCGGGTGAGACCGCGGAATTGGATCTCGGCGTGGTTGGGGAGTCGCTGGAGGGCTGGTGCACCGTCGTCGGACACCGGCAGGCCGGCATGATATTCACCCTCCGTGTCTCCGGGCAGGATGCCACCGCATCTCAAAGCAGCGGCACCGGTGGGCATGACCATGCGCCCGCTCAGGCCAACTCGGCTCCGCTGAACACCATCGTGGACCCCGTGGCCCCGGCCGCCACCGGCGAGACCGTTCACCGGGTGGAGATGCGCGTCACGGAAACCCCCCTGGAGGTGGCACCTGGGGTGTGGCAGAAACGCTGGACCTTCAACGGTGGACCGGTCGGCCCCACCCTGCGAGGCAAAGTGGGGGACGTGTTCGAGGTGACCCTGATCAACGACGGCACCATCGGCCACTCCATCGATTTCCACGCGAGCAACCTCGCCCCCGATGGGCCGATGCGCACCATCGCGCCCGGCGAGAGCCTCGTCTACCGTTTCACCGCGCGCCGCGCTGGCATGTGGCTGTACCACTGCGGCACTGCACCCACCTCCGCCCACATCGCCGCCGGCATGCATGGGGCAGTCATCATTGAGCCTCAAGAGGGGCTCCCGCAGGTGGATCGCGAATATGTCGCGGTGGCCTCCGAGATCTATCTGGCTGATGGTACGGGCAGCAGCCCGGAGACGGCGGCAGAGGTGGACGCGGCCAAGGCCCAGACGGAGGAGGCCAGCTACTCCACCTTCAATGGCATCGCCTTCCAGTACGCGCAGCGGCCGTTCACCGCGAGGGTAGGGGAGAAGGTACGGTTCTGGGTGCTGGCGGCGGGCCCGAACCTTGCCACCAGCTTCCACATCGTCGGTGCGCAGTTCGACACCGTCTATTTCGAGGGTGGCTATCAGCTGAAGGATGGGAGGGACGCTTTCGGCGGCAGCGGCGGCGGGGCGCAGGCTCTCGGGCTTGAGGCTGCCCAGGCCGGTTTCGTGGAGCTCACCTTCCCTGAGGCCGGGCATTACACCGTCGTCGACCATGCTTTCATGGACGCCGAGAAGGGCGCCCTCGGCACCGTCGAGGTGACCGAGTGACACCCTTCGCCGGGAGGAACCGGAAGAATCAGTTGTCGTAGACCGTGATGTGGATGTGGTCCTTGTGGTTCGCGGTGTCGCCGCCGCGATTCGCCATGGGCCGCCACCCCTCCCCGTCCCGGGTGATGTTCCAGATCTTCTGGTCCCAGATGATGTAGTGGACGCGGAACTGCGAGTGGTTGGCCTTGAAGTAGGCAGCGAGCCGGTTGCCCAGCTCCTTGTTGGACTTGTAGTTGGGGATCATGATGTCCACGGCCCGGCCCGATGGGTGGTCCGGGATGGGGTCCGGCCGGACGCCGTACATGGTCTTGATCTCCGGCACGTTGCCCCATATGTAGCGGACGATGCGCTTGACGTTGGCGTTGGCCTGGTCCAGGCCCTTCGACCAGCCCCGGTTGAGGCTGCCGCCATCGCCGCTGCCTCCGCCGTCGCTCCCAGGAGCGGTGGAGCTGAGGTAACGGGCGGTGACCCAGCGGATCGCGCCGTTGTGGACGATCTGTGCGCGCCCCGACTGGACGGTGCCCGTCACAGCGACCTCACTGCCCTTTGGAATCTCTCCCGTGTGGGCTGACCCGGTCGCTGAATTCCAGATGTTCAGGTTGGCCGTCGCATACTGCGCCGTCGTGGAGGGCAGGTTGCCAGGAGTGGGGGAGCTGGAGGACCCGGCGCTCCTCAGGTACTGATTGTTGAACCAGCGGACGTTGCCCTGCCAGATGCACTGGGCCATGCCGCTGGTCACCACATCGGTGCAGTCGAGGATCGTGCCGCGTGGCACGTCCCCCAGGGAACGGTAGTCACGTCCCGGTGAGGTGCGGATCATCAGGGCGGTGGTGGCCCTCAGTTTCTTCGTGGTGCTGGGCAGGTCCTGGCTAGCGGCGCCTGCGGACTGCGACAGATAACGCGTGGCAGCCCACAGCGTCTGGCCGTTCCAGGTCACCTGCGAGAACTCGCCCCGGACCGTGCCCGTCAGCGTCACCTTCGTGCCCTTCGATGCGACCGTCTTCACGGAGGACCGGAGGGCGGGGCCAGTGCGCAGATTCAGCGCAGTCGTGGTGTAGGCGGCCCCTGATGCGCCCGAAGAGGAACCGCCCCCCTCACCGCCTGACGATGAGGCAAGGTAGGCGGATGCCACATAGCCGGTGCGGCCCTTGTAGTTGACCTGCGTCCAGCCGTTTTTGGAGCTCAGGGCCTGTATCTGCTCGCCTGCCTGGAGCAGGCCGATCCGGGAGTAATTGGTTCCCGCGCCTGAACGCACATTCACAGCCGTGGTGGCTCGCATGGCGGTGCCAGCTGCGTCGGCACTGGTTACCAGCGCGAGTGAGCCGACCGACTGCACCAGCCCGGCCACTACCAGGGCGGCCAGCCCTCCCCGCACGGTTCTCATCATCCGGTTCACGATTCCTCCGAGTTCCTCAAGATCAGGGCCGACACGACCCTTCCCCGGGAGCTTGTCCCGATCGTGTCGGCCGATCGGACATTAAGGATCATCGGGGGCGCCCACAAGCTTGAAATGAACGTTTCCTGAGAGGCGTGGTGAGCGTGACTGCTCCGGATCCTGAAAGATCACATCGATGTAATTTCCCCGGGAAGCGACCCGATAAACCCGCTTTGACTAGGCATTACGAATCTGGTGGATATTTCAATCGCCCTGCTGGATGTTTCCTGAGAAGAGTCTGAGAATTACCTGAATTCGAGAGCTGTAATTCACCTCAACTGTCACTTCAGGTTCAGGTCCACCGAGGTTTGCCCACCGCTGCCCCATACCAGGTCAAGCACCTGGCGTGGCGCCATCTGGACTCCTCCGGCCCGTGGGTGAGGTGACACGGGTGTCGTGTGGTGGGAGTTTGTCAGTGGGAGGCGGTTCCGGGGCGGATGCGTCGCGAGGCAACCGAGTGAAACGCTACCGGGTCGTACCGTGAGCGAGGTGAACGACGCGAGACGCCGCATCCGGGGCCGAAAAACACCGGCGAACTCACGCCACGCGACACTAGACTTCCTCCATGGCCCTGAGAGGATGGTTCGGACTCCCGCTCTTCGATTCCCAGTCCGAACCGAGAGCGACAGCCTGCGTGCTCTCAGGAGGAGGGTCGCGAGCTAGCTTCCAGATCGGGGCGCTCGACTATCTCTACAAGCATGACCCCGACTTCACGCCCTCGGTCTTCGTGGGGACCTCAGCTGGGGCGATTCTGGCGGCGGGGCTGGCTCAGTACTCCGCCCGGCAGGAGCAGGCCGGGTTCCTTGGGCGCATCGACGAGCTCTGGTGTTCCATGAGAAGCGCCGATGACATGTTCACCCCCAGGCCATGGCTGTCCCGGCTGCTGGCCGAGGCGCCGGCCTGGCTGGAGTTGGTGGGGCAGTCCTCCAAACCCGCAGAGGTGCCGCCGCGGTCCTGGGTCTCGCTGCGGCGCCGACGGCCCGAACCCCTGGAGGCAGGAGAACGTGAGGATCCCGTCGAGGAGGCCTTGACTCCCGACGAGGAGCTGAAATCCGACTTTTCGCTGGGTCTGATGGCGCAGCTGGCGGGCAGCCTTGGACGGCTCCCGAAGCTGGGGAGCGACCTGATGGCCGCGCGTGCTGGGCTGGAGCAGTCGAGGTCGTTGTACCGGCCGGGCCCGGTGCTGGCGAAACTGCTTCACCCCGACGTCTTCGACCCAGACCGCGTTATTGCCTCGGGGATGCAGTTGAGGATGGCGATGGTGGCCCTGGAGACCGGGGAACTGCACTTCATGCGCCAGGACGGAGCCTTGGTGAACAGGGAGGACCGGGTGATCGATGCGGGCCCTCACAACCTGACCCGCGGCGTGCTGGCCTCATGCGCCATTCCCGGGGTGTTCCGGCCGGTACCGGTCGGGGTGGAGACCTACGTGGACGGGGGCGCTCGGGAGAATCTGCCCGCCGAGATGGCGATCGGGCCCCTGCGGGCTGGACGGACCTACGTGGTCTCCTCGCAGACCGACGGGGTGCCCAGGCGGCAGTCGATGGCCCGGGCCGACATCTTCCAGGTGGTGATGCGCTCCACTGAGATCCTGATGGATGAGTCTGGGAGGGATGAGACCGCCTACGCGCTTTCAGCGGGCGCCGTCGTGATCGCTCCGGACGTGGAGGTCCATGAGGCCATGACCGTGCACCCCGGCCTGATCCGTATCCATCGTGACCATGGCTGGTCCCGTGCTGCTGCGGTGGTCCAGGGCGCCACGCCAGAGGAACAGCGGCGGCTGAGCCAGGTCACCCGGCTGCGGCTGCGCTGCCTGCGGCGCGAGGAGAACTGGCTGGCGGATCTCGCCAGCCGTCGCGCACTGCTGGAGCTGCAGAGCGCGAAACTCGAGCTGCGTGACGCCATTGCCCGCTGCCAGCGGCGGCTCCTGCCCGATGAGGCCGAGCAGTGCTGGGCCCGGTTCGAGGAGCATCCGGAGCCACCTGGTGTGGGCCCGCGCTGGGTGGAGGGATAGGCGAACCGCGGGATGAATTATCTCCGTGACGTAACAACTGCCGGGGTGTCCGACTATGCTTGCGCCATGGGTGACATTGATGACGTCCTGGAGTTGCGCTGGGATCGCTACGGAGATGAGCTGACGACTGCGCTGCGTAATGTCTACGGCGACAAGACCGACGCGCTGGTGGAGCGAGTGCGCGGCATCGTGAGGAAGACGCTTGGTGAGCGTCCTGCCGACCTACGCAGGCTCGACGAAGCACGTCTCCTGCGTCCCGACTGGCTGCAGCAGCCCGCCATGACGGGGTATGTCTGCTACACCGACCGTTTCGCAGGTACGCTGAACGGCATCCTGGACCACGTCGACTACCTGCAAGACCTGGGAGTCACCTATCTTCACCTGATGCCACTACTCCAGCCCCGGGAGGGCGAGAGCGACGGTGGCTACGCCGTCGCAGACTACAGATCCATCCGCAGTGACCTCGGCACCATGGACGACCTTGCCAAGGTGGCGTCGGCGCTCCGGGAACGCGGCATCTCGCTGGTGGTCGACCTGGTGCTGAATCACGTCGCCAAGGAGCACGAGTGGGCCAGGCGTGCCAAGGCGGGTGAGCAGAGATACCGCGACTACTTCATGATCTACCCGGACCGCACCGTCCCAGACCAGTACGAACAGACCCTCCCGGAGGTGTTCCCGGACTTCGCTCCTGGGAACTTCACCTGGGATGAGGAGCTGAAGGGCTGGGTGTGGACCACCTTCAACGAGTACCAGTGGGACGTGAACTGGGCCAATCCTGACGTGTTCTGCGAGTACCTGGAGATCATCTGCAACCTGGCGAACCACGGCGTCGAGGTGCTGCGGTTGGATGCCATCGCCTTCATCTGGAAGCAGATGGGCACGGACTGCCAGAACGAGCCGCCCGTGCACGAGATCGCCGAGGCGTTGCGGTCCGCGGTGCGGATTGCGGCTCCGGCCGTGGTATTCAAGGCCGAGGCGATCGTCGGCCCGCGGGACCTGATCGCCTACTTCGGCCAGGGCCGCCATTACGGCAAGCTCTCCGACCTGGCTTATCACAACTCGCTGATGGCGCAGCTATGGTCGGCGCTCGCCAGCCGCGACGTGACGCTGCTGCGTTACGCCCTGGACCGTTTCCCGGCGAAACCCCCGACCGCCACGTGGGGCACCTACGTGCGCTGCCACGACGACATCGGCTGGGCCGTTGACGATCGTGACGCCGCGGCCGTCGGCATCAATGGTGCTGAGCACCGGCGGTTCCTGTCCGACTTCTACTCAGGCGAATTCCCGCGGTCGTTCGCCCGTGGGCTGGTGTTCCAGGCCAATCCGGCCACGGGGGACCGCCGCATTTCTGGCAGCCTGGCGTCGCTCGCGGGCCTGGAGCTGGCCCTTGAGCAGAAGGACCAGCAGGCCATCGATCTGGCGGTGGCCCGGATCAACATGCTGCACGCCGTGATCTGCGGGTTTGGTGGCATTCCCCTGATTTACATGGGCGACGAGCTGGCGATGCTGAATGACTACCACTTTGATCAGGACCCTGCGCACGCTCAGGACAATCGCTGGGTGCACCGTCCCGTCATGGACTGGGATGCCGTCGCTGCGCTGGGCGAGGATCCCGGCTCCGCCCCAGCCCGCGTCAATGCCTGGCTGCGGCATGTCCTCGGGGTGAGGCGCGGTGTTCCGCAGCTGCACGCCGGTTACGAGTCATACATCATGGATGTGGGCGACCGCAGGGTGCTGGCGATCCGCAGAGATCACCCGATCGGCCCCATGATCCAGCTCTACAACCTCTCCGAGGACCAGGTCAGCGTCCCCATGGGGCTGTTGCGCACCCCGTTCGGGAGCCAGGCCAGGGAATTGCTGGACGATGCCCAATGGGATCTCAACCCGCCCGTGCTGGTCCTTGAGCCCTACCAGGTGCGTTGGTTCGTTGCGGCAGAGGAGCCGGAAGAATAGGAGATCCCACTGGAGAGGCCATCGCGTCCCTCCGGTGCGTCGTGGCGTGGCAGGGCGGGCCGTCGATACAAGGTATACCCGCTTATATCCGTCTTGCCTGCCGGGTCATGCCATGTGGTTTACCTGTCTTGGATTGAATTGACACGAGGTCTCCAACCCCATAGGTTGGAGATGTCCATCGATTAATGGGAGCAGCCATGCGAATTGCAGCGAATCTGACCATCCGGGTCACGCCTCGCCCTGCTTGCATGTGTTGTTGTCCCTGCTGATCATTCTCAGCACGGTGTTGAGCCTGAGGTCTCTGTGTAGAGGCCTGCACATCGCAATTTTTCACCTCCTGGGGTAACTGATCCCCATTCCGGAGGCATCGCAAATTAGCGTTTGTCTCCCGTTTCACCGTGCTTTCCCGGTGCTCAATCATCCCGGCCAAGAAATGAGTTTCCTCATGCCTAAAAAACTATCTCGCCGTGCCATTGTGGGGGCTATTCCCGCTTTTGTGGCGCTGAGTTCCTGCAGCGCCCTCTCACGGGCAGGCTCCTCTGGTAGCAGTTCCGCTGACCAGGGCGGACCCATCGTCTTTGGCGTCTCAGGACCGGTGACCGGCTCCAGCGCTGAATACGGCCAGTACTGGAAGGAGGGTTTCGACCTGGCCCTGGAAGAGCTGAACGCCGCCGGGGGAGTCGGCGGCCGCCAGATAGAGCTGAAATGGGAGGATTCGCAGTCCGATCCGAAACAGTCAGTGCCGATCGCGCAGAAGTTCGTGGCTGACAACACCATCCTCGCCGAGCTGGGGGATTTCTCCTCCGGCGCATCCATGGCAGCCTCCGCCACCTACCAGCAGGCGGGGCTAGTGCAGTTCGGCTTTACCAACTCCAATCCCGACTTCACCAAGGGCGGTGACCACATGTGGTCCACCTCCCTCACGCAGGAGTTCTACCAGACCCGCTCTGCGCAGTGGATAGCGGGGAAATATCAGAAGATCTCGCTGGTCTATCTTGAGACGGACTGGGGCAAGACCTCCTTCGATATCTTCAAGGCGTCGGCTGCCGGGGCTGGATTGGAGATCGCCTACGAGTCGCCCATCCAGCCCGACTCGGAGGACTACCGTCCCGTTCTGATCAAAGCCCGGGACGCTGAACCGCAGGCGATCGTCCATCTCGGGTACAGCCCCGACGGCGCTCGCATCGTACGCCAGCTTCGGGAGATCGGGTTCACTGGCCAGTTCTTCGGCGGACAGAACACGCCGCAGTTCCTGGAGGCAGCCGGTTCAGCGGCCGAGGGCACGATCATCATCGAGAACTTCCTGATTGGCAATGACTCGCTGGAGGTCGTGGATTTCAACAAGAGGTTCAAGGCGAAGTTCGGGCACGATCCCAGCACCTTCTCTGCCTACTCGTACGACGCTGTCAACATTCTCGCCGAGGCTGTCCGCAGGGGCGGCGCCACCCGGGAGGGAATCTTTAAGGCCCTCTCCGACGGCGGCACGTGGCAGGCCGTCCAGTTCGGTGACTTCGAGTTCTCCCCAGAACGCAGGCCCGGTGATGTCAAACTCTTGCCGGTGACGGTCAAGGACGGCGCCTACGCGCCGGTGACCACGTCATGATCGACACGATCATCTCGGGGCTCGTCCACGGCAACGTCTACGCTCTGGTGGCCGTCGGCATCTCCCTGATCTTCGGTGTCACAGGCGTGGTCAACTTCGCCCAGGGTTCCATCGTCGGATTCGGCGCAATGCTCGGCTGGTGGTTCATCAGCGTGCTCGGATGGCCGTGGTGGCTGGCTCTGCTGGCGGTGGCGGCAGCCAGCGCACTGATCGGCTGGGTGATCAACCTCACCACCGTGCGTCCACTGATCAAGGCACCCCCGATCGCTGCCCTGCTGGCCACCTTCGCGGCCTCGATGGTGCTCGACAACCTGAGCCAGATCCTGTTCCGGGCCGACACCCGCGAATACCCAGCCCCGCTGCCCACCGACAACCTGCCTGTTGGCGGCGTCAGGCTCGGTACCTCCGACGCGGTCGCCTTCGGTTTCACCCTCGCCGCGATGGCTGCCCTGTGGGCCTGGTTGCGATTCGGCCGGGATGGGTTGGCTGTCCGCGCCACCGCAGCCGACCCGGATGCCGCCCGCCAGATGGGCGTTCCCGTCACACGGGTGCAGAACCTGTCGTTCCTGCTGGCCTCCTGCCTCGGCGGGGTCGGGGGAATCTTCTTCGGCATGTATGCCGGGGTCATCTCGCCCTACTCGGCCTCTTTCACGGGAACCGTGGGTTTCATCGCGGCCGCGGTCGGTGGCCTGGGGTCCATCGCCGGTGCCGTCGCCGGGGGATTCGTGATCGGCCTGCTGGAGTCGCTGGGCATCTACCAGTTCGGTGGCGGATTCCGGGACCTGTTCATCTTCGGGGCCTTTCTGCTGGTGCTCCTGCTGCGTCCCCACGGCCTGTTCGGTTCCCGGCATGCCGTTGTCTCCGAGCCCATGACCGGGACCTTCCTGGGAGCTGGCCGGCCCATCCGGCTGGCCTGGTGGCACTGGCTGCTGCTGGCCCTGGTGGCAGGCCTGGCGGTACCGCTGCTGGGAGGCCCAGTGCTCAGTTCCGTCGGCACCCAGGTGGCGATCTACGCGATCATCGCGGTGCCGATGACGCTGCTGGCAGGGTCGACCGGTCAGATCTCCCTCGGGCAGGCGGCGCCCGTCGCCATCGGCGCCTATGCCTCGGCGCTGCTGGTGATGCGGCTGGGGCTGCCGTTCCTGCTGGCCCTTCTGCTCGCCGGAGTCGTCGCGGCCGTGCTGGCGACGGTGGTGACCCTCCCGATCTGGAAACTCGATGGCCACTACGTGTCCATGGCGACGCTGGCCCTCGGCTACATCGTGCTCTCGGTCATCCGCAGCTGGGATGCAGTCACCAAGGGTGCCTACGGGCTTTCCGGCATACCCTCGCCGGAGGTTTTCGGTCTTCCGCTGCTCGTCGCCGAGGACCATTACCAATTCGACCTGGTTGTGCTGGGGATCACGTTGTTCGTGATCTTCAGGATACGGGCTTCGCATCTCGGGACGGTCCTGGCCTCCGTCGGGTCCGACGAGGTGGCCGCACGATCCTTGGGGCTCCACACCCGCGGCTACAAGGCGCTCACCTACGCGATAGCCGCCTTCTTCGCAGGGCTGGCCGGAGCGCTACTTGCTCACCAGTACAACTACCTCGATCCCACGGTGTTCACCGTCCAGATGTCGGTGCTGGTGCTGACGATCGTCGTGCTGGGCGGCATGAACTCGCCGTTCGGGGCCGTGCTCGGCGCCCTCGCCCTAGTGGGTTTGCCCGAGGCGCTGCGCCTCGCTCCCGATGTGCGCATCCTCCTCTACGGGATCGTCGTGATAGCGATCATTCGTTTCCTGCCCCAGGGCCTGTGGACGAGGAGGGCCTGATGACCACACCAGTGTTGAAGGCAACCGGCCTGCACCGCCACTTCGAGGGCGTGCACGCCGTCGCGGGCGTCGACCTGGAGATCGCACCCGGACAGACCGTGGCGATCATCGGGCCGAACGGGTCCGGCAAGACCACCACCCTCAACCTCGTGACAGGGGTGCTGAGACCAAGTGCCGGGAAGATCTCGATCCAGGGGCGGGTAGTGGCAGCCTGGCGCCCCGAACAGGTGGCGACGGCCGGGGTGCTGCGGACCTTCCAGAACGGCCGGGTGTTCGGGAACCTGACCGTCGCGGAGAACGTCTCCGTCGGCCTGCACCGGGAGCTGAGCGCACACCGTCCCCTGAAGGGCCTGGCGGGAAACCCGGTTCTCGGATGGCTGCCGTTGCTGGGTGAGACGCTCGCAGCACTGCTGCCGCTGCCCGGGATCCGGAGGGAGCGGGAGAGGATCGCGGAACGGGTGGCCGCCGAGATCGGCAGATTCCCTGAACGTCTTGGGGCCCGGACCGGCGACCTGGCGTACACACTCAGCTACGCGAACCGGCGGCGCACCGAGATCGCCCGTTCCCTGGCCGGGAGGCCCACCCTCCTGGTCCTCGACGAGCCGACCGCCGGCATGAACCAGTCCGAGACCTCTGAGATGCTGGAGCAGCTTCTCCAGCTGAAGGCTGCCGGGCAGTCAATCCTGCTGGTGGAGCACAAACTCGACCTCGTCATGACGTTGTCCGATCACGTGCTGGTGATGGACGACGGCCACGTCATCGCCTCCGGCCCACCGGAGCAGGTCCGCAACGACCCGGCAGTCATCGAGGCCTACCTGGGCAAGTCCGAGGACGCCCGCCAGCGCGCCAGGGAGGGAGAAGGGCATGAGTGAACTGCTGGAACTCGATGCGGTGGAGGTCAGCTACGGGCAGGCCAAGGCCCTGGACGGGGTGAGTCTGAAGGTTCCCGAGGGGAAGATCGTGTCCCTGCTCGGCGGCAATGCCTCGGGGAAGTCCACCACGATGAAGACCATCCTAGGACTCGTGCGGCCGGGAACGGGCCGTGTGCGGCTGGACGGGCAGGACATCACCAGGTGGCCGACCTCGCGGAGAGTGGCCTCGGGGATCGCGTCGGTTCCGGAGGCGCGCCGCATCTTCGGGCCGATGACCGTGGAGGAGAACCTCCTGATGGGGGCCTATACCCGGAGGTCCCGGGCTGACATCCGTGAGGACCTGGAGGCCCAGTACGACCGCTTTCCCCGCCTGGGTGAGCGGCGACGCCAGGCCGCCGGGACGATGTCTGGCGGAGAACAACAGATGCTCGCGTTCGCGCGCGCCCTGATGAGCTGCCCCCGCCTGATCTGCATGGACGAGCCCACCATGGGGCTCTCACCCCGCCTCGTCGACGAGGTCCTGGAGACCATCGCGACGCTGAACACCGACCTGGGGCTGGCCGTCCTCATGGTCGAGCAGCAGGCGGAACTCGCCCTCAGCATCGCCCACCACGGCTATGTGCTCGCGACCGGGAACCTCGTCCTTGAGGGAGCGGCCGGTGAGCTTCTCGACAACCCGCGTGTCCAGGAGGCGTACCTGGGACGCACCGCACGAAATGGAGACGACGATGACCAGCAAGCGTGACCGATTCCTGGCCGCCGCCCGCGGCGAGAGTCCCGACCGTCCCCCGGTCGGCGCCTGGGTGCACTACGGCTCCGCCAGATGGAGTCCCGAGCAGGTCGCGGAGGCTCACCTGCGGTTCTACCGCGACTACGACTGGGATTTCATCAAAGTGATGCACGACTACCGCATCGACCTGCCCGGCGGACTGGACGAGATCACCGATCCCGCCCAGCTCGACACGATTCTGGCCGACCCTGGCACGGAGTTGGAAAGCCATGCCCGGCAGCGCGAGGTGTTGAGGCTGATTCGCGCTGAGGCTCCCGAGGTGGCCATCATCGAGACGCTGTTCTCGCCCACCCAGACCCTCGTTCGAGCCCTCGGCGGAAGCGTGATCGACTACTTCAAGGCCGATCCTGCCCTGGCCCACCGCACCATCGCCCGAGTCGCCGGTGTGCTGGCCCGCTACGTTACAGGACTCGCAGACTTGGGGGTCGATGCGCTGTTCGTGGCTGTGAACGGCGCCAGCAAGGACCCAACCAGCTTTGGCCTCACACCTGAACAGTTCCGCGACTGGGTTGCCCCCTACGACATCCAGGTGCTGGCTGCCGCCACGCCGCTGGTGCGGATCGCGCACCTGCACGGTGAGGACGCACAACCGGAGCTGATCGCCGACTACCCCGTCGAGGTGCTCAGCTGGTCGGATAGAGATTCCGAACCCGCCATCGCCGATGCCACATCCCGCTATGGCTGGGCCCCTATGGTGGGAATCGATGAGATAGACAGCCTCTACTGGACTCCCAGCGAAGCGGCCGCACATGTCCTGCGAGCTCGCCGCGCCGCAGGAGATCGCCTGATAGTGGCTCCAAACTGCACTCTGCACTCCGATATCAACCCCCACGCGCTGGAAGGTCTCAGGCGGGGTGTGGAAGCAGCACTCGAAGACTGACTGAAGGAGAAGCAGCTACATGAGCGTCACGGCCTGTAGAGGGACCCAATTGCGTTGCCGCAGCTGGCGGGCTGAGGCTCTGCTTCGCCTGCTGGAGAATGTGTTGGAGGTGGGGGAGCGGCCTGAGGAACTTGTTGTCTACGCCTCCATTGGCAAAGCAGTTAAGGATTGGGACGCTTACCGTCAGATCACCGATGCCCTGCGGCGTCTCGGTGAGGACCAGACACTGGTGCTGCAGACTGGCCGTCCCGTGGCTGTGCTGAACACCCATGCCGCCGCCCCGATGGTGGTCTCGGCAGTCAACAACACCGTCGGGAACTGGGCCACGGAGGAGAGGTTCTACTCCCGGCTCGCTGAGCACAAGACCATCTGGGGTGGGCTGACCGCGGCCGCCTGGCAGTACATCGGGCGGCAGGGTGTACTGGGTGGCACCTACGAGTTGCTGCGCGCTGCCCTCGGCCGGCACTTCCAGGAAACCACCGCACCCCACCGCTGGGTGCTCACCGCAGGTCTGGGAGGGATGGGCTCCTCTCAGCCGATCTCGGCTCGGATGCTGGGACTCTCCACCCTGGTGGTGGAGGCCGACCCCGCAAAACTGGCGAGGCTCCATGCTGCAGGAGGGCTTGACCTGGTCCTTGACGACCTCAGCGAAGCGCTCGCGGCCGTGACCACGGCCACCGCCAAGCGGCGCGCTGTCGCCGTCGGCCTGTTGGGCAACGCAGCCGAGATCTTTCCCGCCATCGCGGTGGGCGACGCGCTGCCGGACATCGTGACCGACCAGACCGCCGCCCACGATGCCCGCTACGGTTACCTGCCCGCCGGATACACCCTTGAGACTTGGACCAGCGCCCGGGAACGGGATCCAGGACGGGTGGAACGAGATGCCCGTGCATCGATGGCCGCGCAGATACGGGCCATGCTGGAACTCGGAGACCGCGGGTCGGTGGTGTTCGAGAATGGCAACAACCTGAGGGTGCAGGCCTCCCAGGTTCTTGAGGAGGGCGAGAGGGGACGGGTCTTCGCGGAGATTCCCGGATTCATGGAGGCCTATCTGCGGCCGTTGTTCAGCCGGGGGATCGGGCCGTTCCGCTGGATGATCCTCTCAGGAGACGAGCACGACATGAAGGTGGTGGACGACCTGGCCTCGACAATGTTCCCTGAACGCCCCGAGATCGCCCGCTGGATCAACTTGGCACGCCGTCATATCCCGTCGCAGGGGCTACCCGCCCGTTCCTGCTGGCTCGGGTACGGCGAACGCTCCGCCCTGGCTGTTGCAGTGAACGAGGCCGTCGCCGACGGGCGGATCACCGCTCCCGTCGCTTTCAGCCGCGACCATCTGGACTCGGCGGGAATGACCCATCCCAGGATCGGCACCGAGGGCATGCGCGACGACTCCGACGGGGTGACGGACTGGCCCCTCCTCGATGCCATGCTGCTGGCCGCAGGTGGGGCAGACCTGGTTGCGGTGCACTCCGGAGGTGGTGGTTACTCCGGCTGGATGCAGTCGGCGGGCGTCACCGTCGTCGCCGACGGCGCCCAGGCCGCGGCCATACGACTGCGCCGCTCCCTCGACCTCGACTCAGGGCTCGGGGTCATCCGCCACGCCACCGCCGGCTATGGGGAAGCCCTCGACGCGGTGGAGAAGTCTCGGCAACCCGGCGCCCACGGTGAACCCCTCAACCTGATCCAGAACTGACCGAAGTAAAAACTCAGAAGGAATCCCGACATGCGTGAACTGACCATCGAAGATGCCCGCTGGGCCGTTCTCGGCGGAGGTGTCTTCGCCTGTGGTGGCGGCGGCTGGCAAGACCACGGAGAGTTGATGGGACAGCTGGCGACCACCCTCAACCGTCCCGTGCTAGCCGGTGTGGACGAGCTGCCCGAGGATTCCTGGGTCGCGACCGTCACCGCGATCGGGGCTCCGGCAGCACCCGACTGGGAGATCCGGCCCATCGACTACGTCGACGCACTGCGGAAACTCATCGAGTTGTTCCCTCACCCCATCGCCGCCGTCATCACCGGGCAGAACGGCTACTCCACCACTCTCAACGGCTGGATCCAGTCGTCGGCACTTGGGGTGAAGGTCCTGGACGCCGCGGGTGACGTTCGCGCCCATCCCACTGGGAAGCTGGGGTCCCTCGGGCTCACGACTCGCGAGGGATACGAGACCATTCAAGTGGTCTGTGGCGGTAATCGTGCCCTACACGGGCACCTTCTCAGCATCAATATCGGCCGCGTGGACACCTGCGACGACGTGCTGCGCGACATCTCGGTGCGCTCCGGTGGGTTCATCGCCTCGGCCCGCAACCCCGTCGAGCTGGACTGGGTGAAACAGCATGCCGCGCTCGGTGTGATCTCCCTGGCGCTGGACCTTGGCAGGGCCATGGAGGACGCGGGGGCGGGGAAGCCCCGTGCCGGAAAACGCGTCATCACACGTGTGGCCGACTTCCTCGGCGGCGAGATCGTCGATGAGGGACCACTTGGTCATGAGGCGGAGCTGGTCACCAGGGGAGGCTGGGATCACGGCGCCTTCCGGGTCGGCGAGCACACTGTCCCCTACCTGAACGAGTACATGGCCATCGAGGGGCCGAGCGGGCGGGTCGCCACCTACCCGGACACCATCTTCATCCTTCGCAAGGACAATGGCCTGCCGCTGGCGGTCAAGGACGCCGTCGAAGGACTGGACGTGACACTGGTCAAGGTAGCTGCCACTGCACTGCCGCTGTCCTCATCGGCGGTGGACCGGGTCGCTGTGGGGGAGTGCGAGGACATCATGGGCATCGACTTCCTGAGATACCTCCCCGAGCGCCAGGAGCGAGGATGAGCACGCCGCTGCTAGTCAGAGAACAGGCCTTCGGCGCGAGCAAGGAACACCTCAGCGAGAAGTTGCTGCGCACGTCGGTGATCGCAGCCTCCTTCGGGAACGCCTTGGAGTGGTATGACTTTTCCGTCTACGCCTTCTTTGCCAGCTACATCGCTGCCACCTTCTTCCAGCAGGGCGACCAGACCCAGGCGATGATCGCTGCCTTCGTGGTCTTCGGAGCCGGATTCATCGCCCGCCCCATCGGAAGCATCGTGGTCGGTGTCGTCGGTGACCGCAGAGGACGTAAACCTGCTCTGCTGCTGTCGCTGTTCACCATGGCTGGCGGGGTGTTCATCATCGGCGCGACCCCGTCGGCCGCAACCATCGGCATCGCCGCCCCACTGCTGCTCCTTCTCGGACGTTTGCTTCAGGGCTTCTCCGCCGGTGGTGAGCTCGGGTCGGCTGCGGCCTACCTCGTTGAGAACGCACCTGAGAACCGCAGGGGAAGGTACGCGGCATGGCTGCAAGCTTCCATGGGAATATCAAACCTCCTGTCGGCTGTCGCAGGACTGGTAGTCACAGCGCTGTTCAGCAACGAGGACGTGATGGCGTGGGCGTGGCGGCTGCCCTTCGCCTTCGGACTTCTGGTGGTTCCCGTCGGGCTGTACATCCGCGGAAAGCTTCCAGAAACGGATGAGTTCCGGGAACAGGAGAGGCGCCTCTCCACAAGGAAGACTCTCACGGTGCTGTTCGGCCGCAGCTGGAGCTCACTCCTGGCAGGCTTCGGATTCTGCATCCTCTGGAACACCGCGGTCTACACCTTCATTATCTTTGGTCCCACCTATTATCGGATCAATCCCGCGCTGGGCTTCACCTCACAGCAGTCTTTCCTGGCATCCACCGTCGGCAACCTGTTCTTCGTGCCAGCCTGTGCGGTCGCCGGATGGCTTGCCGACCGAGTCGGACGTCAGAGGATGCTGGTCACCGGGTGCATCCTGCTGATGACGGCTCCGGGGCTGCTGCTCCTGTTCCTGCACTCCGCACCGACAGTGCCGGCGCTGCTGGCGGTGCACAGCCTGGTGTGCATCAGCATCGCCGTCTTCGTCGGGGTCGCGCCATCCACCCTGCCCATGGCCTTTCCCGCGCTGACACGCTCCACTGGTGTGTCAATCACCTACAACCTTGCGGCCATCGGTTTCGCCGGTTTCATCCCTGCCATTCTCGCCTGGGCGGATGACACCCTGACCGTGTACTCCCCGGCGCTCCTAGTGACATTCTGTGCGGCTGTGTCGCTGGCCAGCATTCCGTCGTTGTTCCGGGAGATCCGGCAGCAGGAACAAGCATCGGACGGAGCGGCCCATGCACAGAAGTGAGAGGCAGCCACCTGCGCCGGACCTCGTAGGGGAGATGCTTCCTCTGACCCTGAACGGCGCCTCCCTGACGTGGCGGGATTTGGCCGCGGCCCTGACGGCAGAGCGTCTCGGCATCACGATGGATCCCGTGGCACGCAATCAGATGCAGCGCACCCGCGAGGCAGGGCTGGCGGCCCTTAAGGCTGATCCCCAGCTGCGGGTCTACGGCTGGAACCAGGCTTTAGGGCCTTTCAAGGACCGGCGGCTGAAGCCGGATGAGCAGCTGCGTTTCCAAGTGAATGTGCTGCGCTCCCACAGCACTGGGCTCGGAGAGGCGCTGCCCTGGCAGGTGGCGCGGCTGGCGTTGATCGTGCGGGCGAACTGCCTGGCGCGAGGCACCTCAGGAGCTCGTCCTGAACTGGTAGACCGGATGAACGACGCCGTCAACCTGGGACTCATCCCCGTGATACCGGGGACCGGGTCGATGGGCACCGGTGATCTTCAGCCCATGGCAGCAGCCGGGCTGGCGCTGACGGGGGACGCCGCCGGGCGGGTGAGGTGCGAGGACGGTGAGGAACGCCGCGCTCCACAGGCATGGGCGGCCATGGGCAGGGATGTTGAGTTCCAGCTGGCCACCGGAGAGGCGATAGCGCTGATCTCGGGGTCGGCGGTGCTGACGGCCCATCTGGCGTTCGCCGTCGAGGAGGTCTACCGGCAGGTTGAAACCTTCCTCGGAGCATTCGCCCTGTTCTGCGAGGCAGCGCGGGTGGAGAAGAACGCCTTCGACCCCCGGATCCACGCTGAACGGCACATGCCCTGGGAGATGCAGGCCAACGCGTTGATCCTTCGACTCATGGGGAACAGCGGGTGGGCGACGAGCGAAGGACGCCGTCGCGTGGGGGAACATGCCCCACGCATCCAGGACGCCACATCGGTGAGATCGGTCCCGCATCAGGTCGGCATCATCCTGCGGGAGCTGGAACGGGCGAGGGAGGACGTCGCGCGGGAGGCGAACTCGTCGACCTGCAATCCGCTGCTGATACCGGACTACACCGGTCAGGGCTATGACTTCCTCTCCGGCGGGAACTGGGATGCGACGGTGCTGGGACAGGCTGCGCAGTCGGTGAACGGCTGCCTGGCGCGGCTGGCCGTGCTGACCAAGGACCTGGCAGCCCGGCTGCTGCACGATGGGTGGAGTCACGGTCTCCCGGCTGGGCTGAGCGGCGGGGAGACCGGGCTCAACTCCGGCATGCTTCTGCTGCACACCAGCGCTGCTGCCTTGATACCGGAGATCCAGCTGCTCGCGAATCCCGTCGGGGCCCTGTCCTTTCCGCTCAAAGGCGGCCAGGAGGACTTCCACACCATGGCGATGGCCGCGGTCAATGCCCTGGTGTCGAACAGCCGCCGCTTCGACCAGTTGCTGGCTGTCCTGTTCGTCATCAGTGGGCAGGGCATTCATCTGCTGGAGGAACGGATGCGGGGACTGCCGCTGGGAGACGGATCGGGTTGTGTCTATGAGCAGCTCCGGGGACAGGTGACACCCCTAGAGGAGGACCGGTTCTTGTCGCCGGAGGTCGAGGACCTCGTGGAATCCATACGGCAGGGAGATTTCGCCTTACTGGTCCATGACCTGCTGGAGGAATAGCGAGCCAGGCAACCCGTGAGAGCTAGCTGGCGGGCGTGGGACTGGTGCATTGAAGCTTCTGGCCTGGGTCATCCTCGTGGCGGAGCTTCCAGCAGCCGCTGCAGCGCCTCACCGGCCGCAGCGACGTCGACGTCCCCGTAGAGCGCCTCCTCGGCGATCAGGCCGAAGCTCGTGCGCAGGATGATCTCAGATGTCTCGGCCGGGCTGAGGCGAAGCTGTCCGCTCTCGTGCCACTGGGTGGCCAGCGCCAGCAGGTGGGATCTGATACCGGCGAAGTACCTCTTGATCTTCTCGCGGAACTCTGGATCGCGCGGCATCTCCGACCAGGCGTTTACCGCCAGTCTCGCGGTTGTGGTGAAGTCCGTGTCTGGATCGTCCTCGTGCAGGCTGGCCAGGGCGGAGACCAGGGCGTCGCGGATTCCCGGCGGGTTCGTCTCCTGGCGTAGCTGGTCTAGGCGGGCGGCCAGCTTGTCGATCCGCCACGTGCACACCGAGCAGATGAGTTCCTGCTTTCCCCCGGGGAGGTACCTGTAGACCGTGCTCGAAGACATGCCCGCCTCCCGGATCACGTCGTCCATCGAGGTGGCATGGAAGCCCGCCCGGGCGAAGCAACGGGTGGCGGCGGCGTAGATCCGCGCCTGTTGCTTGTCGCGGAAGGCCTGAGTCACTCGGGGCATGGGATCACCCTGCCACATGCCGCATACAGCCTGCTTGTGTCGCTTGAGACGATCGCATATGTTCTTAAAACGAAACGATCGTTTCTTTTTATCTCTTAGGAGGACTCGATGCGCGCCTGGACCACCGATGACTTTCCCGTGGGCTTCGAACAGCTTCACCCGGATGTCAGCATCAATTTCCAGCTCAACCGGCTCCACAACTTCTGCAACGACCCGGTGATGCTGCAGCAGCTGCGGGACGCCGCTGTGCGCATCCGTGACTTCAGGACCCTGATTGATGAGCTCGTTCCGCTGGCCGAACGGGCTGAGGAGAAGGGTGAGCTGTTGCGGGCAGCTATGTATTACCGTGGCGCGGAGTTCGTGGCCCCCGTCTCAGATCCTCGCAAGGGTATGTGGCGGCGCCGGTTCCGGGAACTCGCCATCTCCTTCTACGGCATTCCCGACGACGCCCACAGCTGGGTGCCATTCGGCGACATCGAGCTCTCTGCATACCGGTTTGCGCCCAAGGGCCCCAGCCGGGGAACTGTGGTCATGATGAACGGCTTCGACGGCTACCTGGAGGAGTTTATGCGTCTGTTCCTGGTGTTTCGCGAGGTGGGCTACGAAGTGATCGCCTTCGATGGGCCGGGGCAGGGCGCGGTGCTGGAGACCTACCGGGTTCCGATGACCCCGGAGTGGGAGCGCCCGACAAGTGCCATCCTCGACCACTTCGGCCTCGATGACGTCACGGTCATCGGCTGCTCGCTCGGTGGCGGACTGGCCGTGAGGGCGGCGGCCTTTGAGCCGCGCATCAGCCGGGTCATCTGCTTCGATATCCTGCCTGATCTTTTTGAGTCTCTCGGCCAGGCGGCTCCGGAAGTCGTGCGGATGCTGCTTCGCACGGGGGTCCCGCTGGGTCTGGGCCGTGGTGTGATCAATTCGGTGCTGCGCCGGGCCGCCGCCAAGGACCTCTTAATCGCGTGGGGCCTCCAGCAGGGAATGCTGGTGATGCGGGCCAACGATCCGTTTGACTTCATTCGGGCTACCCTCCAGTTCCAGACTGCGCTGTACAGTCACCGCCTGAGCCAGGACGTGTTATTGATGGCTGGGGCCACCGACCATTACGTCCCCATCAGGCAGCTGCGCGACCAGATGGCCACTCTCACCGGAGTGCGTTCCCTGACTGCCCGGGTCTTCACGCAGGAAGAGTCGGCCAGCAACCACTGCCAGCTGGGCAACCTCGGACTGGCATTGCAGACGATGCTGGACTGGCTGGCCCGGTTCGAGAAGCCAGGGGTAGCTCGCCCTGACGGTCGTCTAACTGCTCGTCGATCCTGACAATTCCTATACGCGGTTCCTGCCCTTGTGGTCGACTCGTGAGCTGACCCGTTATGCCCTCCAGGCGGCTGCAGACGACAGCCTGTCTGAAGGGGTAGCGTACTTCGTGATCGCTGTGTTCGTGTGCAGCCTGGCTGCCTGGGGATTCAGCACCCTACGACCACGGACCGAACGTTTTGAACTGATCTCCGACGCTTAGGAATGCAGTCATGGAGAGTTGGAGATTCCGCCTGGCCTGACATGGTTCTCCTTGCAATGATGAGCTTGGCTGTAGTGGCTAACGCTGTTCCCATTACCAGCTAAGCAAGCTTCGGTGGGTGATGTCCTGGCTGCCAAAGTCCGGTGTGTTCTCGATGTCAACACGTAGCTAGGATGGCGTATGGTCGTTGAGGGGTAACTGATTTCTACCGGTAGGATCTCCAAGATCAACTGTTGTTGAACAAGGCGTGCAAGCGCCTGCTTAGATCTTCCCTCAACTTCTTAAGGCCTTGATCATTGGCCAGGTAGTGGATATACCTCAGGTGGCGCAGGTCGAATGGGACATCGTTGGGGTTTTGTGTGACTAGTACAACCTCTCGTCCAAGTGTATGAGCTATTCCGGCCTCATAGAAAACGTTTGCATTCCGTCCTGTAAGATCTGCCACCACTACTCTCGATTTATAAATCAACCGGGCTATATCATTGATGATGGCGCTCTCATGCCAGATCTCATCTGCTCGTACGCAGGGCAGGCCATTATCTTCTGCTGCTCCACGCAACGTCTCGTAAACCGCCTCAAACTCTTTACCGAACGGCATCATTACTGATACCGAATCTTCGCACAGTTCGTCGGTGGGGAACCGGAAGACTTTTGGCTGCAGGCTTGGGATAAGCAAAGGCCCGAGAGCGTGAAACAAGTCAGCTCCTTTGACAGCCCAATGCGTTCGCCTGAATTCCCAGCCATCTGAGTCGATATTTAGGTCCAGGGCTCGAGCCTTAACCTGCTCGGAGGGTATCGGGTGGAAATGTGGTGAGGCAACGAAGCGGAATAGATATTTGCGCCCTGACTCTTTGAGAGACTCAACATGGCCTATGTGGGCAACTTGTGGCGAGCTCTCGTCGTGCAGCTCTGGCATGGCCAGCGCGGGAAGAGCTGTAAGTCGAGAGATATTTATCTCACCTCTGGGGGCTATGTATTTCTTGGCTGGCTCGTCAGTATATTCCAGGACGCGGCTTTTCTCCAGCCATCCGTCCGTGTTTCCCATGATTAAGCTATACATCTGTACCCCCGTACGTCAGTTATGAATGAACTATCCTGCTAGGTTTTTGGTGCTGCAGGTGCTCTTTCGAGTTTTAAAAATTAGCGTTTCGTGTATGTGTGTGGAAGGTTTATGGTTGCGATAATCGGATTGTCGCAATCAGTCGCTCGGCAACAGGTCTTTGTGTTTATCATACAACAGACCCCCGCGGTTCATGCTGAAAGTTATCTACAAGCTCTTCGCCGGAAACCTATTCACGACCACGCCACGGGTGTGTTCCGTGCCAGTGAAGGGCTAGCGCCGCTGGTGGAACAGCCAGCCCGCCGCGAAACCATCATCGCGAAGTCGGGATTTCCTGCTCGGCTACCACGAACTGTCACAGCGGCACTCGGATAACAATGGGAAAACCTAGCGCAGTTTCGTGTGTTTCAGGGGTGAAGTCTCAGCGCCGGGTGTGACGCCAGGTGGTTGCGCTCCGGCTGTGCAGGAAGAGGATCATCGGGACCGGTAGTATCAGCATGACAAAAAGCGGTACGATCATCAGGAAAACATCCATGAATGGTATACCAGTAAAGTAGCCTAGTTCTTTATTAACGTATGAGAATAGCAGGAGAATGAAGCCAATCTCCAGTACCGCGATCAGCGACTGCGTGACTCCTGTCGTCAGTAAAGGCGTGTGTTTGTTGTTTTTGAAGATTCGGATGCCGTGAGTCAGCATGATCACTGCGATTCCGAGAGCGAGTATCTTTTCTCCGTAGTGCACGCCGTGGAGCCAGAAAGTAATAACTGAATAGTTTTTACCCGGTAGGATATTTCCGGAGGAGTCAACTGTGTACTTTAGGAGAGGACTATTGAGCTTTTCGATGAACTGGGTGAATGAGGGGAATGAGACAAAGACTCGGAGGATGCCCAGGCTGCCTGTTGTGATCCCCAGGATAGCTGCGATGGTTATCCTGCTGGGAATTGTTTCAGGGCGTGGTGGCTGTTCTTTGACAGCTTCCTGAGGCGTTGCCTTTTTTCTGAGGAGAATGATGATCAGGATAGGCAATGCCAGACCGACTAATTGCATGATGATGAAAGCCGTACCGCCATAATGGAAGGTCACAAGCAAGGCAGATTCTAATAATACTACTACCATCTGAATGAATCCGGCGGCCAGTAAGGTGATGCGCCTTCTCTCCTTGAACAGATGAACGCTGCCAGCCAGCATAGTTGCTGCGATTCCGAAAGTGCAGATTGCCTCGGTGCAGGTCAGCAGGAAAATGGGGCTAGTAAGGAGCAGCCCGAGGTTATCGGAGAGGGAGGCCAAGAAAATAGGCGTGGTGGTGGCTCGGATGATGCCTAACATGCCATTGATGATGCCGAGGGTGCCTGCGGCAGCTGCTCTGGCGGGGATGCGAGGGGGTGGTGTCTCGGGGAAGAAACGTAGTCCGTGAAGTGGTTCCGTGTGATGATGAGACCACGACTGCTCATCGTCGGCAGATATCTGATCGTCGCTGAGGTCTTCCTGAGATGCCTCCATGTGCTCCGGGGCGTGGATCGTGTCCTTGGCAAGTGTGGGGTTAGAGTGCTGCTTGTTCATGCTTGTGCCTCTTCTCTGAGCCGGTGAAGACAGCACCCTAGCCCGGCTCCTGGCGGTTGAGGAACAGGTGGCTAAGCGTGTCAGTCAGAGCAGGTTTGTTTGGCTCACGGCGTGGATCTTGGCGGTGCCTGGATCAACCTCGCTCCATAGGATCAGCCAGTCCTGCCCCTGGTCAGTGACTCTGATGGCCCAGACGAAGCCGTGAACCAGAACTGGTGCATCGAGGCGATGACGTCGTGCTCGCGCATCACCTGCAGCGATCCAGTCCACCACTTCGTCGATCTTCTCTAGCAGCTGCTCACGGCCTTGTTCCCAGAGCTGATCAAGAATCGTGGTGGCTGCCTCGTCCTCGAGGACCTCAAGCACGAGCAGAACGCTTCCGGTATGTTCGTCCCTCGCTCGGGTGAGCCATTGAGGCATTGACCTGGTCAACTAGGCCGGGCGTCTGCAACACTGCGACCTCGATTTCAGTGAGCACCCGGGCAGGCTCTAGTAGCAGAGCGCCACCATCCAGCTTGGTGACCTTGAAAGTCTGTTCCTTCGGGCCGAGTGTTGCTCGACCCCTGCTGTCAGTGACTACTAAAGAACTCATGCCCTCAAGGGTAACGCCCTCAACCTTGCGCTTTCAGAGTGAGGCTTGGAAACGATCGTTCCCGGCACGCTCGACCCAGCCGCTCCACCAACCCCCGATATGCCGGATACCGCCGGCAAAGTCACGCTGCCGCGCGCCGGGAAGTTGGCGTTGTCACCACTGATCAGTGACACCTTGATGTTTCAGCATCGGGTCACCCGCAAGCGGCTCGGAGAAGTCCTTGGCGTGACGGGTCCCGCTGTGGGGCGCAAGTTGCGGGGAGAGACGGGGTGGTCCCTGAACGACCTATACGCTGCTGCCGCCTACTTCGGCGTCACGGTATCCCAGCTGCTGCCCCACAGAACAGACGAGGCGGAGCCAGGTTTCGAGCCTGCGCCGGTGCCCCCAGCGGGGTTCGAACCCGCGACCCATGGGGCAAAAGACTCCAGGTGGCGATGGATAGAAACTGCCTGCGCGTGGGTGGCTGGGTCGAGAACAATCAGCCATGGCACGCTACAACCGCAAAACGCCGCCACGCGGCTGGGAAGAGCCCATCGACCACTGGGCTGCTTGGCTCACAGCCCAAGGCCTAAGGCCTTCCACGATTCGCGTCAAGAAGAACCACATCGTGTTCTTCGCACGCTGTAACCCAGACCTCCAACCGCACGACCTCACCGTCGAGGCCGTGCTTGATTGGGCCGCAACTAGGGCCTGGAAACCCGAGACACGGCATGGCAACTACGGCAGCTTCAGCCAGTTCATGACCTGGCTCCAAGGAAAGAAAATCACTTTCCCCGCCGTCCGTCGACCACGCACCCTAGCCAGGCCTGTCCCCGATGAGGTGATCGAAGGCTTCCTGCATGGCCCGGACGCCCGCGCTTGTCTCGCGATCCGACTCGCTGCCTATGCCGGCCTACGCCGCTGCGAGATCCCCCTCACAAATACCGCTGACCTCATCGACGGCATCGGAGGACGATCCGTCCTCGTCCACGGCAAAGGCGGACATGAGCGCCTAGTTCCTCTCTCGCAGCGACTCGACGCAGCCATCCGCGACTACCAAGCCGACCACGGCATTGAGCAGGGCTGGCTATTCCCGGGCGGCACCCATGGACACCTTGGTGCAGACAGGATCGGGAAAATGGTCAACGACCAGTTGCCGAAACCCTGGACCCTTCACGGGTTGAGGCATCGTTTTGCGACCGCGGTTTATCGGGCGACTCGGGACATCATTGTGGTGCAGCAGTTGTTGGGTCATGCGTCGGTGGCGACGACGCAGCGTTATTTGGCTTTCACTGATGATTCTCTTCGCGCGGCCGTGAATCTGGCCGACCACTGACATTTAGGAGTAGGTTTAATGATTGGACAGCATCATGTTGCGTTGGCTCACCTGGGTGAGGTGGGTGAAGCGAGTATCGCGTGGCGCAGCACGAGGAAGCCGCAGCCGGCTGCGATGACGATTGTCGAGCTCGGCCAGGCTCTGCAGGACGAGGCACCGTATCGGCCATCCGGGACAGCTACCGCGTTGGTGCGGGATATGACTGACCAGGCCAGTTATCAGCCTGGGGTGTTCGCGGTGATGACAGCCAGCCAGGATGGCGGCTTGGTAATCGAGGCCGCGGACGTGGAGGACTGGATCGAAGCCAAATCAGCCCCCAGCCAGCAGCAGCAAGACTCTGCACTCCCACCAGCAACGCCACACCCGGCGACACCGCCGCGGGAGCTTTCCCCCGAGGAGTTGGCGCATCTACCCGCCCCAGCCCCCGACGATACGCCCCTGACGCCGGTAGTAAAGCCGGGCGGGGCGATGGGATTCCCCATCCTGGAGGCCCCGGCACCGAAACACGGACTCCTGGGGAATCTGCTGGGCAGCCTGACCGGTGCCGCACAGCCGAAAAGGATCCTCGGCCTGCCATCCGAAGTCACTACTGCTGTGGTGAACACCAAAGGCGGGGCAGGGAAAACCACCATCGCGATCCTGGTGGCCGCCGCCGCAGCGCAACTCGCCGGCCACCATGACATCGCCGTGGTCGATGTCAACCCCTCGGGAAACCTACGCCGACGGACACAACACGCCGCCACCGGCAACGTAGTAGACCTCGCCGACGCCATCCAGCAAGGCCGGATCGGCGACTCCCAACGCGACCTTGACCCGTGGATCTCCTGGCAACCCACCGGCTGGTGGTTCACCATCACCGCCCCACCCGGCACCCGCACCACCGACGGCACCCCCATCCGGCCCCTCACCGGCCAGGACGTCGATGCCTTGGTCGATGTCCTCCACCGCACCTGCCGGCTGCTGATCATCGACACCGGCAACAACGCCGGCGATGACATCTGGCAACACGCCATCAACCACGCGATGCCGATCCTGGTGCCCATCCAATGGGACCCCGACACCCTCACCCGTGCTCAGGAGATGCTCACCGACCTCGAAGCCGCAGGACAAACCCGGCTCCGAGACCATGTCATCCTCGTCGGCACCCACAGCCCCTGGCAGCACACCAACACCCGCAGCAAGAAAACCACCGCGGAAGCACTCACCGCAGCCGGATGGGCCGTCACCGAAATCCCCGCCGACCCACACATCGCCGCCGGCGGAATCATCGAATGGACCCAACTAGCAGCGCGAACCCGCCGCGCCGCCACCACCCTAGTGGAACGCATCATCCACGCAGCCACCACAGGCACCACCACCCAGGAGCCCCACAATGGCTGAAACCCTGCGCGCCACACTACATCGAGTGATCGGCGGATGGTGGTGCCAACAGCGACGCCGCCATCACCTAGTCCTGGTCGAACATCACGCCGCCCCATGTGCACAATCTGCCAACAGATGCCGCCGGACTGAACGAGACATCGAAGAAAGAAGGTGAATGAAGTGGGAGATGTTTCATATCGAGAACAGATCCAGATTCCAGGTCAGCGGCGACCTTTGCAGTTGCCATGGCCAATGACCACTCGTGAAGCCATCTGGTGGGTAGCGATGATTTCGACGGGCATGGCAGCAACCCTAGTTGTTGTCGTGTGGTTGTCGTTCTTGTTCATTGAGCCGTCTCTTTGGCGACTTATTCCAGCGATCATCTGGATTCTCTGCGTCAAGTACCTCATCGTCCCGGCGATAGTCCGGCTCTGCGCGCCAAAAAATATTCATGAGCGATGGACGGTCATGTGGGAACTCCAGCGCCTTGCCGCGGCAGCTACTCAGCTGCCGTACAAGATATCAGGTCATGATTTTAACAATGTCTGGATCCACTGCCCATTCTGCACCCAAGATGTCAAAGCTTCCGTATGGAACATCACAGGAAAAAGCAAATGCCCCTGCGGCGCCATTTTCAACCACAAAACCCGAACCGCAGCCAAACAGCAAGAAGGAGTCGACTGATGATGCTGGGCAATATTGACCATCAGGCCCTCGCCGCTGAGCGAATCGATTATGTGAAAAAGATGTATCCATCGCCAGCGATCCAGGACGCTTTGATCACGGTCCTGCAAGCCCTCGGGGACGCAGCCGCCCAAAGCCGAGCCGCCGGCCAGGCCAAGGAGGAACAGCTTCTCCACGACGTCAGCGAGGAAGCCATGGACGTCCTCGAAGACAGTGAAACGTACTAAAAGCACTAGCTGCGCTTAATGCACTACCAACACTAAGAGAAGCAACGGAGACAGTATGACTGGAAAGAAACAATCACCTGTGACGGTTTCACAGGACATCAACCACACCAACAAACTCGTGGATGACGCCGGCTCCCGACTCGTCGCGGCAGCACAGAAACTCGCCACCGCCACCCAAGACGCTCCCATGATCCCAGCACCAACCGCCTACATACTGCTGGCTCATGTCGAAGTGGCCCTGGAATACCTGGAAGCCGCAGCCCGGCGAACTCCAGCCGGCCTGGAACGCTGCCTCACTGACCCCAGAATCACAGTCACCGACACCGACCCATTCACCAACACGGTCCGAGACCCCGCCACATCCATCCACCAGACCACAGCAGCCATCACCCAACTGCACCACACCCTCCAGGACGCTATGACGCACACCACCGCGGCACGATCCGCGATCGACGGCCAAGGATGGACCATCACCGAAGAAGCTCAACAAGACCCACTGCCCTTAGGAAAGACAACGAAATGATGTCTGAAAAAACCCGGCCATGCTCTCCGCAGCTCGAAAGAAACAGAGTCAGCTACTCGCACTAGGAGAACTACCGTGACTATCCAAACCACTGTCGCTGACAGCGCCTACCCGCTGACGGATCTCGCTGCTGATCTGCAGGAAATCGCCGACCGCAACGGCGATCACTGGATCGCTCACAACGCCCGCCGCGCTGCGCTCGTGCTCGAAACCATCGCCTGCCACCTCGATGACTGGACATGGGCGACAGGCCGTTAAACCCATAACCCTCATGCACTACCAACACTGCGAATTCTAAGGAAACTACCGTGACTATCTACACTATTGCCTTGTCGAAGGGTGGGTCGACGAAGACCACGACTGCTGCCGAACTCATCGTGGAACTCGCCCGTCGGGGACGACGAGTCCTTGCTATCGATGGGGACGAGCAGGGCAACCTCACCACCCGCCTTGGTATCACTGATGACACGCCCCTCGATGGTGTGGCAGCCGATGTGATCCTCGGCGCTCTCACTCCCAAGCAGGCCGCTGCCCCGGCTCCTGCGGTGCCTGGCGCTGATGTGCTGGCCGGCACCCACGACCTCGCCAACCTGCATCAGCGGCCTGAAGCCATCACATCACTCCGGGACCAACTCCCCGCCCTGACCGACTGGGACGATGTCGTGATCGACACCCCGCCCGCGATGGGCATCATCACCCTCGCAGCCCTGGCTGCCGCCGACCAGGTGATCGCAGCCGTGGCATGTGAAACCGAAGCCCTCTACCAACTCGACCGGCTCGCTGAAGTCATCCAGTCACGGGTCCGGCCCGTGCTACGGCCAGGCCAGAACATCCACTGGATCATCCCCACCCGACACGATGCCAGACGACTCCTCGACCGCGAGATCATCGCAGACCTTGCAAAGCATTGGCCCGGCCGCGTCACCAACCCCATCCGGGAAGCCGTCGCCGCGCGGGATGCCTTCACCGCCGGCCTACCCGTCAGCATCTACGCGGCAGATGCCGGCATCGCCGATGACTACCGCCAAGCCCTCGCAACGATCCTGAAAGCCTGAACCATGACCCCCAAACGTCCAACACTCAGGGACCGTAACCGGGCAGCTATCACTACACCCAGCAGCCCGCCGCAGTCTCACCCAGCAGTAGAGGCAGCCGCCGCGCAGCCCGGGCAGGGCCGGCCTCGTCCGGTCACGGTCTCGGTCACCCTTACCCGCAGCCAGTACGACGATGCCCGGGCAGCATTCCTCGCCGACTGGGAACACGACACCGGGGCAGAAGCCGAGACTTTCACCGCCTGGATCGAGGCCGCACTC
>ERZ773043.76-NODE-76-length-48012-cov-5.068165_pt1 | contig 48012 bp, 36 predicted proteins | sample MGYA00580636_ERZ773043 | MGnify/ENA primary metagenome ERZ773043 (study PRJEB29015, sample SAMEA2737992) | human oral metagenome | biome: human oral; feature: human-associated habitat; material: dental | place: China | collected 2065 ...
CGCCGCCTGAGTTACCGCCGCCTGAGTTACCGCCGCCTGAGTTACCGCCGCCTGAGTTACCGCCGCCTGAGTTACCGCCGCCTGAGTTACCGCCGCCTGAATCACCTATCTGCTCACATACTAAAGTATATTTTACTTTTTGTAATGTTGATCCGTTTTCTGACGTTGCAACGTCCAAACCTACAAATACTTGTGGAGGCGTACCCTGCTTAAATTGCGTTTCAGGATAGGATTGTGCTGCCTTTAAACGATACCTTTTACCTGCATTGCTTGATGTTGCCGAAGCGATAAATTCACTCTGTACATTCTCCCATTTATTATCTTCATACTCCTTTCCACTCTCTGTAAGCAATACATTACCCGATTCATCTACATATGTTATCTCATACGGAAGATATATATTCGCCTTAATATGTACATATAAATTTATAAATTCAGTAGGAGTCGATACATCAATAGGTGATGATGTCAAATCAAGCTCATACCTGCCAATCGGTTCAGCAGAGCCTGTAATTTTCAAAGCACCATTTGTATCAGCATCAAAATTCAAACTGCTTTCTCCTATCGGTTGTCCTGAAAAACCCGAACCTTGTATTGATAAATTGTATCCTGTCGGCTCATCTACAAGTTGTCCATACTGATACTCAAGTTCCGGTTTATAATCCGCATCAATAATAGTTGCATGTGCCTGCTGAGAGTTGATAAACAAAAGCCCTGAAGCAATACCTAATATCGCAAGACTCTTACTGATTAAGCCCTTGATTTTCATAAATATAATTTCCCTTCTACTTCAATATAACTAAAATTGTAACGCCTTTATTAAAAAACACTGCAAAACTCTCAATAACCTAACCTCTTATTTCACATAGTATAATCCCCTTTCTGTCATTCTTAAAGTTATAACTTTTTTCTTAAAAATGGCTTTTTAGCTTTATCCAATCTCCCCATATCTTTAGAAGTCTATGCCAGCTTAAGTTTTGTTATTTACTTTTATTAATAGTACACCGAAAAATCAAAAAAATATATTATTCATTGAATACTTTTTGCTTCCAATATTAAATAGTATTCAATGAATAATATGCAATTAATTGCCTTTTTAAAGTACTGTTAAACTATAAAAAGCAGCCGAACCTAATAAAACTTATTTAATTTTTAGAGCAGAGCGGGGGGAAATGTGTGCTTTTATATGAAAACTGTCAATTTTATGAAAACAGGAATATCAAAGTGAACAAGTGCCTGAACCGATATCTTCCGGTTCAGGCACTTGTTTGATTAGAAACTTATTTTACAGCCTCTTTAACTATAAGGGTACATTTGTAAATATTCATCGCACCTTAGTAATGTGAAAAATTTGAGTTTTTAATTATACATATTCAGCTTAGTTATTGAGTAGGTATTATTGCCATCAAAATACACTATATTACCTTTAAAATAAAATTCATCAGGATTTTCTCCACTTTCCGCAATAACTTCTCTGAACGAAGTATTATAATCTGCAAAAGTAGTCTCAACAGGCGGCTCGCTTAGTGCATCTGCTTTATATATGTCAAGCTTGGCATCCTTCATTACATATACGGAACCTGAGTATATCATAAATGAAAGAGGAATTACTTTTGAATCGATACCTCTTTTTACTTTAAGAACATACCTGCCGCTCTCTGCATTCTTAACAAGCTTAAACTCTATATCAGGAAATTTTGATTGCTTAAGCCCTATACATTCTCCCTGAAAGTCTTCATTATACTCCTCTTTTCCCGTTACGGTACAAAACAAAGAATTTCCTTTTATATACATGCTGTATCCGGCTTCCATTTGTGCTGCTTCTTCTTCAGAAAATGAGGTTGTAGCAAATATATTTGTATTTGTAAGTTCATACACCTGACCTCTGTCTATAACAGTTGAAGTTTTATCACCCTTATAAAAGCCTTCGGTATTATCCTCATTGTACTTATCTGTACTAATGTGCATTCCCGCATTAGGATATTCACTATATACAAACTTAAACGGAGCAATAAAATTACTCACCGTACCGTCCACACCTACAAAGTAACCGTCAGGTGTAAACTCCTGTGAATACATTCTGCCGTCCTCTCCGAAATAATAGTCTTTACCATCTATATTCTTCCAAGAGTTTTTATAAAGCTCTCCATTCTCATCATAGTAAAGGTAGTCTATTTTATATAAGCCTTGGGATTGAGGATTGTAAAAATTAGTGTAGTTTTTACAAGTTACCCAAGCTTTATTAAGAGCCTCGGGATCTAAAAATAAATACTCATCGGAAATCTTTCCCTCACCGCTTACGTCTCTTTTATAAGTAGGAGCGGAACGTGTAGCTTCAAATCTCTTACATACAGTGTTTGTTTCCGTAATTTTAGATTCATCGGAAAAACCGTAGTATATCGCATTGTCTGTCATCCCAAACAAGTTTGCCTTATCCGATATTATACCAAACTTACTTCCGTCAAGCTCACATGCATATATATTACCCTGCGGATCGGAAGTATCCGGTTCGGAGTCGGTTAATATAAAAAGTTTATCATTAAGTACACAGACAGTGATATCATAAATCCATGATTCTTTTGCAGTATAGATAAGCTCATCATCACTTCCGTCTAAAAACACTCTTCTTACAATATTTTTATCATACTTACCCTTTTTAGACTGAGTATAGTACACGTATCCTTTATATATAGTATAGTACATTGCATCAAAGCCCTTGATTACAAGCTCAATTTCCTTATTTTCAAGATTCAGTTTTTTAAGTCCTTCCTTGTCCTTAAAATACAGACCATTCTTTGTAGCATTTACAAGTGAGAATTCTGTAGACATATCCACAGGTATGGTGTATAAAAGCTGCACATTGAGAGTCTCTAAATCCATTTGATAGATACTCTTACCGTCTGCGGCTTCTTTGTTGAATGTAAAATAAAGCTTTCCGTCGGCAAGAGCCTCAAGTATCAGATAAAAACTGTCTGTGTCAAAAGGCATAAGCATTTCCTCTGCACTTCCATCCGCTTTTGCCCTGTAAATAGCTACAGATCCTGGCACATTTTTATCATCTATCCAATCAGTATAGTATATATAGTCTTTGTAGTAATACATTTGCCCCGCTGTATGACTGCTTATACGATTTAAACTCCCTACACTTCCTGAACCTGAATATGAGTAAATCTCGGAGCCGTCATATTGATTTTTAAAAAAAATCTTTGTTCCGTCAGTAATAACATAGCAGTTTCCCAAAAGATTGGAAGCCGGTGCCGTATCTCCGAGTGAACTTATCTCTGTAAGGGTGCCGTCTTTTTCAACCTTCTTTTTCTTCTTTTTTTGAAACTTTTTTTCTTTTTTAGTTTCTGACAAAGTCTCTTCTTTAGTACCCTCATACCTTAAAGAAAAAGTACGGACACCGAAAAGCACTGCAGATGTCAAAACAATAAGCAAAAGTGCCACAATTATCAGTGGAAATTTAACTTTACCTAGACCGTTATTTGTCGAATTCATATAACCCTCATTTATAATAAATTTTTATACAGCACATTTCTATAGTGAATGAATTTTGATAATGATGATTTATAAGTATGGATATAGTTTTTACCTGCTTAAATGAATTGATGAACAGCGGAAAAATCTGATATCTGTTCATCAATTCATTTCTTGAGAGGCATTTTATAGAGTAACTATCTGTTTTTACAAATACTCTGCCCTCTTATATATTAAAAATCAAATTATAAAAATAATAAAAATATATCAGCTGATTGATGCCTTATAAATACTCTCAATTGAACCTTTAAGCATTTCTGTAAATTCCGAATCACTTTGCTTGGCTGATAATCCGTCTGCCAAAGCTCTTGAAAAGCTTGCTATAAGTCCACGGTTTTCGGCAAGAAGTTCATTCGCCTTATCCCTTGAATATCCGCCTGAAAGTGCAACTACACGAACCACATGAGGATCAGCCATGATATCTTCATAAAGATTAGCCTTTGTAGGTATAGTTACCTTAAAGATTATTCTTACGTCAGGTGCAAGTTTTGCAAGATGTTCCTTAATGCACTTTTTCATAAATTCCTCAGACTCCGCCTTTTTCGGGTTATTGATGTCAACCTCAGGTTCTAATATAGGTACAAGTCCATGGCTGAAAACTTTAAGTCCAAGTTCAAATTGCTGGTCTATAACTTCCTTTATACCCTGCTCATTGTAATCAAGTATAACGGAACGCTCTTTTGTTCCAAAAATATGACGCTCTTTTACAGCATGCTCAAGCAGTTCATCAAGTCCCGGAATAGGCTTCATAAGCTTTACATGATTTTTTTCTTCTGCAAGCCCCTTGTCTATCTTAAGTATAGGAACTATTTTTTTAACATTCCACAGATAGTCGGCGGTATATTCGCCCTCTATCTTACGATCCATAGTTTGTTCAAAAAGTATGGCTGCAAGCACTTTTTCGCTGCTGAAAGCCTGATTGGTAATAATCCTTGTTCTCATAGCATGTACAAGATCAAACATTTCATCTTCACCGCTATAGGAACTCTCATCAACACCATATGCCTTAAGTGCCTTTGGTGTTGAACCGCCACTTTGATCCAATGCGGCGATAAAACCCTTTCCTTTGTTCATACGTTCAAGTTGTTCGTGATTCATAGTAATCTCTCCTTTCCTGGTGAACGCCGGATAATATCCAACGCTTAAACCTTCACTTAAAGTGTCGTTTCGGGTCTATTATACACCTTTTTTAATAACTTGATAAGAGTATATATTATTAAATTTTTAAATGTTTTTATTGTAACAATATTTTTGTCAAAAAATACATAATATACCCTATGAATTGCACAAAACTTTAAAAAATATTTGCAGAACAACAAAATACCTTACAGAAATATCGTATTCACAACACTTCTGTAAGGTTTGCTTTCAGTACCTTTAAAAATCCAGGTTTAAACCTGTATATTTTATGCTGCTATTTTCATATACCTCTCACTGTTTAAAACTTCAAGCATAAATGTATAAGGAGAAGTTTTACCGCCTGCAACCATTGAAAATATCCTCGGTGTCGCTCCCGAAACCAGTACAACGCCCTGCTCATTCATAGTAACAGGCTGCTGACGGTTTCTGCTTGCAACATTCCAGAATATTATCTCAGGAAGTTTGTACCCGCTTCCTTCATACCTTTGTTTAGCCTGATAAAAATTTATTTTATCAGGATTTTCTACACAGGAATTAAACTCCATATCCGAAATGATGACAAGCTTTTTAGGCATTTCATCCTGACTTACATTATATTTTTTTGCCGCATTCAAAATAAGATTAAATACAGATTCCAGATTAGTACTTGCCACTTTGCAAAAGGTTGCAATATATCTGAGACGATCTGCAAAGGTTTCCCCTTTTATTTCAATAAGCTGTGCTTTATTAGAAAATTCAATAAAATGATTTTTAAATATACCTTTATTGCGTTCTGCAAAATATAAGCCTAATGATAAAGCTACGGCAGCGGGAAGCGGACTTCTTTGATAATACATAGAAGCCGATGTGTCAATAACTGCAATCGCATTTTCATCTTTACCAAAATCAGGTATAGAATTCCATGTTGTATTAAGGATCGCCTTTTCAGCCTCTGAAATTGTTTTCATATAAACTCTCCCGTCGCATTTCCATCTACGCCAGTCTTCTATAAGATAAGGCTCAACCAGCTCATAGGGCGATATATTATCGGCATGCAGCTTTGCTTCCCCCGAAACAACCTTGCTAAGAAAAGCACTGTATCTGTCCTCATCATTTCTTAAAAAAGCTTTCTTATACTTGTACATCGCACGGGAGGGCTGCTTTTCATAATCAAATGAATAGTCCATCTTGCGAAGATTATTTTCTATGATCTGAATTTTTGCCCTCAATCTGCTTAATACTTTCCTGTAATCTGCGCTATTCATTCCAAAAGCTTTTGCAAGCTTTTTGGCTTTATACACCGCTCTTTTGTCCGAAGTATTTATAGACGGCAGCCACTTGGCAAGAAGTGATATATTTTCACCCTCATTTATATTAACTAAATCACTGTCTAAACAGCTTTTTAAAAACTCAAACATTTCTTTTTCGCAGGGCGTATCTATAAGTGCCAATAAATCGTCAAAGCGACCGTAATCTGCTACATACTTTATATTTTTCTTTACTGAATCAGGCTCATTTTTAGCAAGCCATGCAAAAATCGTACGAAATACTCTCCTTTCACCAAGTCCGCCCCTTATATCTCTCGCAAAGAAAAGGAGCTTCATTGCCAATATGGGATTTTCAGTATATGCACATATAAATCTTGATATTATTTCTTCATCGGAAGCATGTCTTAAAGCTCCGACAGTTGCAAATAAATCTAAACAATCTGAACCGCTTGTCAGATATGTAGCTGCACCATTTTCCGTTAAAGTCATATTACCTTCCTGTTTGATGTGGTCTAACATGATTTTTCTCCTTTTCTTTATATTTATTTATAATTTAAAACAAGGCACCTTTTGTGAAACGGGATTCGAACCCGAAATGCATAACTGTTGTTACGCATTTGCTTAGCCATTAGCTATTTAAATTGCTGTATGTGCCTTTTACAAGATGCTTTTATCAGCACGTCGGAAATCGCTTCCGACAAACTTTTCCAGTTAAGTTTATAACTGTCAATAAGATTTGCTTTAAAATTGCTGTTTGCATCTTTGTTATGGTGTTATTCTATACCCTATGACGATATTTATCACGAAAAAAAAGTTGCGAACATTGCCGTACGCAACTTTTACAGTTATTAACTACTCAGTATTTCGCCGGTCATCAATATCGGAGTTTAATACTCTGTCAAAAGAAAATTATATTTAATATTTGTGTATATCATCACATAATTTTAAAAAAGTATTTTCTTCATACTGCATAGCTGATGACATAAGACATACACCATATGCCCCTGCATCAAGGGCAACTTTCCAATTATCCTTATTTATACCTCCTATGGCATAAACTTTCCATGGGCTTTTTTCACATATATCTCTTAAAAAATCAACTCCCCTTGCACTTAGACCCTCCTTACACTTCGTCTCAAAAATATGCCCGGCATTTATATAAACATTCTCTTTTTTAATATGTACTTTATTTATATAATCTTCCAAGTCTTTAATCTCATCAGCCGAATGTAATGAAACTCCCATCATCTCATAGCCCTCAAGCCGGCTCTGCGGCTGTCTGTAAAGCATATCAAGGGGAAAATGTATCCTTTTGCAGTCAAATACAGCCGCAGCATCTGCGAAATTATGGAGTATACATTCGGTATCAGTTCCCTTGCATAATTTTAATACTTTTTCTGCAAGCTCTATATACCCGGAAACTTCCAAATCCTTTTCACGCAGAATAATTTTGTCAACCCTGCATTTGATCCAGAGTCTGACTCTTGAAAGCAGGTTGTAAGTTAAAATATCCTCTTCAGATTTATATAAAGTATTTTTAAGTATGCTATGCGTATCACCGGAATCAATATCCTCATACAATCTTATACAGCCCTCTTTATTTTTATATAGATGCCTGTTTGTAATACATACTATCTCACTCATAGTTACACATATATATAGTCGCTCATTACAGGCCAGAGTCCAAGTTCTATAATAGCATTATAAACCTCATCAACACTTCTGGTATCTGAAATCTCAAACTGTTCATCACCCTTTTTTGTTTCATCTCCCAGATGCTCCCCTATTCCGACTGAAACACCTGCCGATATCTTGGTTGCGGCAATTTTAATCATATTATCACGAACCCTTGCACATTCTCTTGTAGATATAGTAATACTGGCAAATGGCATAAATATTCTGTATGCACATACAACCTGCAAAAGCTGTGCCTCATGTACGTCCATAGGATTTATTTTATCATTGTTGATTATAGGTCTAAGCCTTGGACATGAAAGTGCTATCTCGGCATGCGGATATTTTTTTTGTATAAGATAGGCATGATAGCCTGTGGCAAGCGCATCCTTTCTAAAATCATCAAGTCCTAAAAGTGCCGCAAAACCTACGCCTCTCATACCGCCTATAACCGCTCTCTCCTGTGTATTAAAGCGGTATGGAAATACTCTTTTATGCCCTTTAAGATGTAAAGTCTCATATTTATCAGAATTATATGTTTCCTGAAATACCGTTACATAATCAGCACCGCATCTGTGCAAATAATTATATTCATCTGAATTAAGCGGATACACTTCAAGTCCCACTACCTTAAAATATTGACGGGCAATCCTGCATGCCTGCCCTATATATTCAACATCAGAGGCTTTTCTGCTCTCTCCTGTAAGAAGTAGTACTTCCTCAAGACCTGAAGCCGCTATATGCTCCATCTCCTTTTTAATCTGATCAGGATTAAGCTTTGCCCTGTTTATCTTATTATAACAGTTAAAACCGCAGTATATGCAGTAGTTTTCACAATAGTTTGCAAGATATAAAGGCGTAAATATATTTATTGAATTTCCGAAATACCTTTCCTTTGCCTTCCTTGCCTTTTTAGCAATATCTTCTAAAAAAAAGCCGGCAGCCGGTGAAAGCAGAGCTTCAAAATCAGACGGTGTACATATGTCATGGCTTAGTGCCTTTAAAACATCGGATTTTGTAAAGTTTTCAGGAGTATATGCTTTCATTCTCTCTATTACCCTGTCCTGAATATCGGAATTGATGATTTCCATATCGTCAAGATATTGCATATGATCGGTTCTCGCCTGTTTCTGATGCTCAAGTATGGTATCATTTAATATACTTACATTGACTTTTTCATTATTATTGCCGTTATCGTTTTTAGCCATAATTTCCTCCGGTTAATATATAATACATTACTCAAATTAATATATAAATTCCTCTAATTAATATAATAGCTCATTTAATTAATACATACTTTCCTTTAAATGTTATTTGCATTTATACAATTAATAATACGCATATCTACTCATGCAAAAAACCGGTAAGAGGTGATGAAGCTTCACCGCCATGCTCTCTGACTCTGCCGATACCTGCAAGATAGGCACTTCTTCCGGCTTCTATACCTTTTTTAAATGCCTCAGCCATCATAAGTATATCACCGGCAGTTGCTATGGCAGTATTTGCCATAACTGCCGCAGCCCCCATCTCCATAGCCTCACACGCCTGAGAGGGTCTGCCTATGCCTGCATCTACTATCACAGGCAAATCGACCTCATCTATTATTATCTTTATAAATTCCTTTGTGCATAATCCTTTATTTGAACCTATAGGAGCACCCAGCGGCATAATTGCGGCGGCACCTGCCTCCACAAGATCTCTTGCGGTATTAAGATCAGGATACATATACGGAAGCACTATAAAGCCCTCATCAGCCAGTATGGCAGAAGCTTTTACGGTTTCGGCATTATCGGGCAGCAGATATTTTGAATCTCTCATAATCTCTATTTTTACAAAATCTCCACAGCCTATTTCCCTTGAAAGTCTGGCTATACGCACCGCCTCATCTGCATTTCTTGCGCCTGATGTATTCGGCAGCAAGGTAATATCCTTAGGAATATACTCAAGTATATTCGCTTTTCCTCCTGCATTTGCCCTTCTGAGGGCAAGCGTGATAATCTCTGCACCGCCGCATCTTACAGCAGCCTCTATCAAATCAAGTGAATACTTTCCTGAGCCAAGTATAAATCTTGAATTAAAACGTCTCCCTCCAAGTTCTAAAAAATCATCAGCATTCTTTTTTTGCACAGAGCCGTCCTTTACTCCTGCACATGCTTCTTCTTTCGTATTCATATTAGTCTCCTCTTAAAATTATATTTTATGATACAAGTGTCAAAAGTATAAAAATTCGATGCAAGCTTGCTTGCAATAGAATTTATTATCTTTTGACACACAAAAAATATGAGTAAGTAGCCATTTTTTGTAAAAAATGAGCGAATTACGAATATTTTTGTAGGGATTGCGAGAAGCGAAGCTGTAGCAATCCTGTATCAATAGGTGTCAAATACTTTTGACACCTATGTCATTTTATTTTTATATTTTACCCGGATATACTACAACCTTGTTTTTTATGCTTTATTCATTGTATTTTATACACTACGCACCGGTCATACCTGTTAAAAGCCTAAGCACCATATTTGCCTGATGACATGCACATATTCCTACATGCGGTGCAAATAACTGCTGTCCGCTCTCAAGCCCGTTTTTACCGTCTCCGCATATATAAAATCTGTCATTTATTTTCCTTGTTATTATATCATTTCCGCTTCCAAGCCCTGCCATACCTGACGATGATATAAGAACCCCGCTCTTATAATATGTAAAGAATCCGTCAACAAATAATGCTTTTGACACTGCATCATCAAAGGCTTCACATACTATATTATCATTTTCAAATATATATTTGATATTGCATTTATCTATTTTTATGCTGTCAATTTTTATATCAAGGTAAGGATTTATCTCCTCTAATATCTCTAAAAGCGCCTCTGTTTTATATTTCCCAATATCACATAATCTATATTGCTGACGATTTAAATTACTTAAATCCACTCTGTCAAAATCAATCAGATGCAGATGTCCCACACCTGCCCTTGCCAGGGCTGCGGCTATAACTGAACCGAGTCCTCCAAGTCCCGCCACTGCCACTCTCCCTGATGATATCCTATCCTGCACAGCCTTAGTATGCCTTTTGCAAAGCGAAGCATAGATCTCATTATATGCGGGTATTTCATTTAAACTATTATTTTTTTGAATTTTATCCTTATCTTCACTGTCTTTCATATTTTTTTGTTTTATCCCCCTCCTACAAAGGTTACAACCTCAAGCATATCATATTCACTAAGGATACAATTTTTATATCCTGATTTAGGAACTATATTTTTATTTAGCTCAACCGCCGTCCTTGCCATATCATATCCGCTTTCAGAGATATATTCAAAAAGGCTTATACCTCTCCTTACATCATATTTTTCCCCATTAACTGTAATTTCCATAATAATCCTCCTATCCGGTCAATATTTTCAACTGTTTTTAATATACATTTTTATAAAATATAAAAATAAAAAAGGTCCACAAAGAACGGTACCCTAGGTGGTGCCCCCCTTTATGAACCATATCTGCCTGACTTAAGCATACCGGCTTTTTAACGCCGCAGATTTATTCCGATACATATTTTAAATTATATATCTGTACTTGTCAAATTTTATTTTAATTAAAATTATATACAAAATCATCTAACAGTTCAGTCGGTATTATTAATTATATTGGAATATTTTAATCTCACTTAAAATTCTTTCTCAGTTTTATATAATATATCTAATACCTTGTTAATGCAGAATTGTATAACAGATGATACTGATTATCTTTTATTCACAATACCTTTACTTCCAATGTATGTTAACAGGAAGTACAGTCCGTATATTAGTAATATAAAGATTGCTGTTGCTGATAAACTGAAACCAATATCTATTTTTCCAAAAAGCTTAATCACTTTATTAACAACTATAAGACCGATCACTGAATGGACTGCAGCAAGCAAAAGTGGTAATAAAAAATAACTGAGTATTTGTACAAATAGTGCATGGTTCAGCATGCCCTGCTCCACTCCGAGCTTGTTCAAAAGATCATATCGCTTAATATTGTCAGCTACTTCAGAGAGCTGCTGTATAGCAAGTATTGCCGCACAGGTAATCATGAAAACGGCACCGAGGTAGATGGCTAGAAATGATATACTCACTTTTGAAACAACAGAAGCGTCGTATAGCTGTTGCCTGCTGCTGTAATATATAAAAGCTCTTACTTGATCTGATTCGACATTATAATTATCAAGTAAAACACCAAATTCCCTTGCCGCCTCTTTGTTTACGCAATTTATATTCAATACTTTTTTTCCTACATCCATCTTGCCGAGGAAAGAATCTGCAACTACAAAAGTTATACTTGCGTATTCGATATCTGACAAGACAAAATTTTCAGCGGGAGATAATGGTACAAGAGTATTCCCGGCAAAGTTAAGTTCTATACTTTTATCATAAAATTGTTCTGCCACATCTCGAACCATTTCACGATCATATATTATCAGATAATTTTTCTCAGTTAATACAACTTTGCTCATTCCCTTCATTTGTCTTAGTGCATTGTAGTCTGAAATACTTATAAACTGCAAAGGAGTTTCTTCATATTTGAACAGTGTTTTAGGAAAATCAAGGCTATAGTCCCCGTATAGGGCTTTTCCATTTTTCATTTTACCTATACTATATTCATAGCTATTTGCCACCAGCTTACTGTCTGCTATATCAGACGGCAGTCGACCGGAAATTGTTCCTATATTTTCATCATCATTATAATTATAATCTACTAAACTATAATCATAGGGAAATGATGTGCGAATCTCATTGGATAAAAGGCTTTGCATGCTGTATCCGCTGGAGAAAATACTGATAACAAGAAACAGCAGCAGGCAGATAACCGATATTGAGATAAAATTTGTATTAATTTTACTCGAAAACTGGCGCAAAACAAAAATATTAATATTTTTGTAATAAAACCCTTTATTGTATTGCATGAACAGGACAATAAATCCTGACAAAGACATAAAAAACAAAACAGTGCCCAAAATCCCCAAAATAATTGATAGTAAGAACCATAAATTGATTTTGATGATTCCGTTTTTAAGAATAATTGTATATGCTGCTACAAGGCAGAGTAGTGAAAAAACAAATACTGCTGTAGAAATTTTCATACTCTTTATTCTCGGCATTTCATTTTTTCTTCCACCATAAATCAGATCAATCAACTTAAGCTTACTAATGGAAAATGTATTAAAGAAAATAACTGTAAGAAATATTATTCCGAAATAAATTATGCTCTTAACTGCAGCATTATAAGAAAAAATAAACCTGTATGAAGACAAGTCTGCCTCAAATAATTTTGCAGTAAAAATCGACATCATTTGAGAACCGAATACACCAAGTATCAGTCCTACAACCAATGCCATCAGTGCCATAATTGATGTTTCCAACATAAGAATAATAGAAATACCGCCTTTGTCCATACCAAGTGTCATGTATATTCCAAACTCTTTTTTTCTCCTCTTGATAAAAAAGTTATTGGCATATACTATCAGTAAACCCAGAATAACAGATACAAAAACAGAGAGATAGGACAATATTTTTTGTAATGCTCTCATAGCTGTCTCGGTTGCTTCGGTAACTGTTATAATCTCCTTCTGTGCATAGATTGAGTTAAACATATAAAATATTCCGACACCAAGAACCAGTGTAAACAAATATACCCCATAGTCTTTGATACTTTTTAAAGCATTTTTGAAAGCAAGTTTACTAAGCATTCAAGTCTCCTCCTAAAAGAGAGATAACTTCCATAATGCGGTCAAAAAATTCCTTTCGGCTATCTTTACCACGGATTATTTCATTAAATATCTTTCCATCTTTTATAAAGAGAATTCTTTTGCAATAGCTTGCTGTAAATGCATCATGTGTTACCATCATAATTGTTGCCTTAATCTCCTCATTAAGCTTACGAAAACTTTCCAGAAGCATACGTGCTGACTTTGAGTCCAGATTACCGGTAGGTTCGTCCGCCAAAACCATAGAAGGATTGGTAACAATGGCACGGGCGGAGGCTACACGTTGTTTCTGTCCTCCCGACATCTGATAAGGATACTTGGAAAGTACATCGGTTATATTTAAAAGTTTTGCCATGTTTTGAATTTCGGAATCGATTTTATTTGCCGGAGTATGCAATATGGTAAGTGCAAGAGCAATATTTTCCGATGCTGTAAGAGTATCAAGTAAGTTGAAATCCTGAAATATAAAACCAAGCTTTTCACGGCGGAACTTAGAAAGTTGCGAGGGTTTAATAGTTGTTATATCACTTCCATCAAGATAGATACGTCCGGCTGTAGCACTGTCAATTGTGGATATACAATTTAAAAGAGTGGTTTTTCCACTGCCTGATGCACCCATAATACCGATATACTCCCCTTCTTCCACTTCAAAGCTTATATCATCAATGGCACGAGTAATATTTCCTTTTCCACCATAGTATTTTTCAAGATGTTCGACCTTTAATATCGTTTTCATATTTTTCTCCATTTCTTTTTTATAATTATTGTACTGATAATTGAGGCAATTGCAAATATCCGGGCGTAGTAATAAAAATAAAAAAGAATAGAATAATATCAGTAGTTTTTTTCATAATTACTCCAAAATTTCATTTATTATACCTATATAAAGCTTTACACTGCATACTTGCCGCCTGCTGCTGATGTACGCACTTTTTGCCGCTGTTTTAAGACCGGAAATGCTATATGCTGTACATCATGCCTCTTATCGGAGCTGATGACAGTAAAGAGTTTCAACATTATAAATCCAATTACAGCACCTAAAGTATTTAAAATCAGGTCATCAATATCAGTGCATCTACCAAAGAACGGTTGAATAAACTCAATCGTAAGTGATGAGATTATTGCAATAATAAAAATTGTTTTTAATTTACAGGAACGTAATAACATTGGAATCAAGATACCAATAGGAGCAAACATGATGAGGTTCAGGGCAACCTGGTCAAGGTAAAAATTTTTACCTGTAAAAATCGGTTCCCACAGCCAAAAAAGCGGAATCAGATTTACATGTAACTTATAGTATCCTAAAAAACCATGTGAGTGCCAAAGCATAGTAAAGTATAAAACTCCCATCACATAAATAGGAAGTACAAGAGCTGCCAGTATATTAAGTTTTTTATTTTCAAAATGTATAATGTTCATTTTTTACTCCTTTTCTTTTTGTTTTATGGGTATATTATAAGAATATGGGATAGCAACCGCCATTGATTTCTCTTACATAAAACGAACAAAAATGTAAGATAAAAATACCCTCCTTACCGTTTTGTCCGGTAAAGAGGGTACATATCATAAGAACATATAATAATAAGTGATATCAATTTTCCAGCAGTAATCGTGAATCTTTTGGAAACTTAATAGATATCACGGTTCCATTTTTAGAAAAAGCAGAAATTGAGAGATGCATTTTATTACAGAGTTGTTTACACAAATATAAACCTATGCCTGTTGACTTTGCATAGTTTCTTCCATTTGTCCCTGTAAAGCCTTTATCAAATATGCGTGTTAATTCATTTTCAGGAATACCGATACCATTATCTTCAAGAAAAAACAGGATACTGTCTTTCTCCTCCACTGCAGAAAATTTAAGCTTGAGAGTATTTTTTTTGTATTTTATGCTGTTAGTAATAAGCTGACCAAGAACGAATTCAAGCCATTTCGGATCGCCATACACCGTATGCGAAAGGTTCTCAAAAGATGGTTCCGCCTTCACACCAATAAGCTGCTTTGAGTATTTTTTGAGAACTCCTTTTACCATAGTATCAAGATTAATTTCCCGAATAATATAATCTTTCTCAACATTGGTACTTCGTGCATAGTAAAGTGCCTGTTCCACATATCCCTCAATTCTTGAAAGTTCATCTTTTACGGAGAAAGCCATCTCTCCCTTATTATTTTCACAAATCAGATTAATACAGGATATGGGGAGTTTTATTTCATGAATCCATGTTTCAACATATTCTCTATATTCATTATTCATATGGCGATATATTGACAACTCATCGCTCATAGATTTACTCGCTTGTCTTATAACATCCGTTAGAATTGCACCTTCAGCAAATCCGGGTTCAGTTATGACGGAGGAAATATAAAACTTTTTTTCTAAACTATCCAGATTATTATACAACTGTGTATAAAAACTGTTTTTTTTAATGTATTCCAGAGCAAGACAGCCGGTGGTAATAGCAATAATGCACAGACATATAAAGATGTTTGCAGCAGCATCAATATTAATTGCATTCAAAAGCAATGCAAGAAATAGTATTATTATCGTTTGTGATAATAAAAAAATCCATTTGTCTTTTAAAAATGTAGACAGTTTCATATCAGATACCCCATACCTCGCTTGGTAGAAATGAAATCTTTTACACCAATATCTTCAAGTTTTTTGCGCAGACGGTTCACATTAACAGTCAAAGTATTGTCGTCTACAAATTCGTCAGATTTCCACAATTCATCCATAAGCTCATCACGCGAAACAATTCTGCCGGCATTTTTATAAAGAACAGACAAAATCTTTATTTCATTCTTAGTGAGTTCTACACTACTGTTACCATAAGACACCACGCCTTTAGCCTGTAAAAAATTCACACCTTTGTACTCAATAGAGTCGGAAACGGTAGTGGAGGTGCTGCGTTTTAAAATAGAAGCGATACGTGCAAGCAGTATTTGAGTATTATAAGGCTTGGTAACAAAATCGTCCGCCCCAAGATTCATGCTCATCAGTTCATCCATATCGGTGTTACGACTGGTTACTACAATGATTGGTACTTCCGACTGCTTTCTAATCTCACGGCAAATAAAAAAACCGTCAAACTGTGGCAGGTTGATATCAAGAAGTATTAAATCAGGTGCCGCCTTTAAAACACATTGCGTAATGTTTTGCCAGTTTTCACTGTAATCACACTCATATCCATATGAACCCAGCAGCTTTATAAGTTCTGTACGGAGGACTTTATCGTCCTCAATAATAAATATTTTCACTTTATTTTTATTCCTCCTAAGTAAATGCAAAAGGGTATTATTATAGAATTTATTTTTTCTTTTATTATGCCCCTATAAAGGATGAATGTAAATAGTGATATTTTCAATAATGATTGGCACATTTAGTACAAAGATAATTAGCTACACCGCCTTATCCAAAGCATAATAATATTGTTTACACTTAACAGCAGACGGAAGTTCTCAATTGGCAAAGCACATTCTTATGTTATTCCAGCGGCTAATGAGATATCTCCGGATGAGCACCCTGATTGCCATAATCTTTTATATTGACATAACATAACTATATCGGCTTTTTTATATGAATTATTATTTAATTTCACCCAGTGCTCTCTTTACCGCTTTTATTATGGCATCTGCACTTGTTGTCGCACCGCTTACCGAATCAACATCCGTACTCTGTTTTTCAAGAATTGACTGTATAACCTTGTCTCTTGCATCATAAAAATATTCTTCATCATCAACATGTTTAACTATCTTTATATCCTTTATCGCTCCCCCCTCAACAACCACACTTACAATAAGTTTCCCATTGTAGCCTATGGCACTTCCCTCATATTCACCATCCTTAAAACCTTTAGCTGTACTTTGTATATCTTCCTGATCCGGCATATCCTTTTGATCACTGCCGGTATTTTCACTTACTTTATTTTGAGCCTTAGCCTTGCCTGCATCCGAATCTTCGGCAGTTTTTTCGTTTTTTGTACGTACATCACTATTAATACCGGCACTGCCGTATATATAAGTTGAGTATATACATACCCCAAGCATTAAAGCTGAAAATACTGCCGTACTGAGAACAGTCTTATTTTTTATATACGCAGGTGCATTAAAGTTTTTAATATCGGCTTCTCCCTTTAATACCCTGGCATTCGCTTTCTTTTTAATATATTTTATTACTCTCAAAGCTGCATATATACCGAAAATCAAGGTATAAATATATATGTCAACAAGATATGTAAGTTTTTTTGTAAAAAGCCCTCTTGAAAATATAAGAACTATATGTAAATATAAAAGTGCATAAAATATATAGGAAAGTCTCTGGAGCTTTTTCCAGTTCTTTCCCGACATCTTTTTTCTTACTGTATAAAACGAAGTAACTGTAAGGGGTACAAGAAGTATTATCATACATATTGAAAGCACTGCCGCAGCCGCTTCATAGGGCTTTAAAGCCGATATATCCGTAAATAAAAGCATAAAATACCTTTTTCCGTAAGATATATTATGTATTAAAGTAAACAAAGCGGCTATTATTGCCATCTCACCCCTTACTTTGCTTAATTTTATCCGGAGCTGCGATTTCGACGGAAGTACGGCTACATACATTACAATTATAAAAATCGCTCCCTGAAACACTCCTCTTACAAGTATTTTATTTATAAACATGACTACAGGTGCCGGCAGCATGTCGTGAGGCACAAATATAGTAAGTGCCGAGATAAGCACGGTAATAATATAAAATATTGATGCATGTTTTTTAATCTGTTTATTAAATGCTGTAAAAAACCATGTCAAACAAATCAGGCATAAAATAAGCTTCATAAAATCAAATACTGAAATCCTTTCATTTTCTTGCTTTATTTATAATATCAATTCGGGCTGCACATAACTGAAAAGTATATGCAGCCCGACCGGTATAATTAAATTATATTATATTCAATTTATAAGGCTTTTATTTAGCCTCTGCTTCAAACTCAACATCAGGATAACCGTCAGCTTTAAGTGTTACCTTATACTTTTGAGCAGATGCAAATACCTTCTCTGCACCTGAATCCGACTTGTACTCCGCATCAAGTTTGATGCTTCCATCCTCATTAAAGACGGTTTCGCCAAATTTTCTTCCTTTGCCGCCCTTATACTCAACATCTCCAACCTTTGCATAATTTATAGACTTGATATAGGTTGAAATATCAATTCCCTGAGAATTTTCCTTAAGAGAGAGTTTATTATCGCTGAAACTGAAATCATCAGCCTTTAAGCCCGACTCCAAAAGGCAGGTATATGAAAGATCGGCATATTTATCATTTGAGAATATAAGCTGATACTTACCGGGAGTACATTCCTTCGGAAGTACCAGAGTTCCTTCTTTTTTAGAATCAATCTCGGCAGAAACATCCTTCTTTCTGTAAACAGCTCTTTCAAAAGCATACTTCTGATCGCCGGTCTCAAGTTTATAATTTATAGAGGTACCCTCTTTATTGTAACTTACTTTTTCATCACCGCTAAGTTTATAGCTATCAGGTGTAAGCTCCTTACAGAAAAGTGAAGTCTCTATCTCAATATCATCAGTATCGGCAAGCATATAGGTTATCTTTGTGATAGTCTTTCCGGGTATATCCTTAAAACGTTCATATCCTTTAAGAGCATCATGATTGTCTTTAAACTCCTTTGCTGCAAATGCTATCTCATCAGCATGTGTCCATAAATTATCAAGATGCTTAAGACCGTATCTCTCACCGTCCGATGTTTCGATAATGGCACCCTGCATAATTTCAGGATCTATTTCAACATCTTTTATGGAAAGCTCATAATTTCCATAAGCTGAGGTAGTTGTAATCTCTGCCTTCGCAGAAGCATTTTTATCGGTCTTTCCTATTGTTTTGCTTAAAGTTCCGTCAGAATTTATAACCTTATATTCTACAGGTGCTTTTTCATTCACTTCTTTAATTTCGGACACAAATTCTAAAAGCTTATTTTTTGATTCCTTTTTATCCTGTACAGCTTTTTGAGCTTCCTCATACAGATTTTTTGAAATCGCTATATTTACTTCCTTAGGACCGTAATACTCAGACTTATCTCCTTCTACTTTGGTATCTACCCCCTTAAAGTATTCAACTTTTCCTTTGGTAGGAGAGCTTACCGTATCATAAAAGCCTTCTTTTCTAAAGCCCGCTTTTTCAACTGCATCCTCTTTATCAAGCTGCGGTTCAAGCTTTTCCGGATTCTTTTCAGGTTCTATATCATTAAGCTCCCCGTAGTAGAAATCGGCATAAGGTACAGCTATCTTTGCATATACATAGTCCTGCGAAGCTGATGAGGTGTCAGAACTTTTATCCGCTTCCTTTGAGCCGCTTCCTGATTTCGAAGCCGATGAATTTTCTGAAGATACAGTATTTGAAGTACCGGACGAGCATGCCGTTATAAGACCTGCTGCTAAAACTGCCGGCACGATACCGCACAATATTCTTTTTTTCATAATATATTTATATACTCCCTTTCTTGATTTTAAGACTCTTATAATACCTGATACTCTTGTACCATATAAAAGCCCCGGTCAGTCGGATACCGCAATAAGCTATATATAATAAATTTTATACAACGACCTGCATACTATTTACCGAATACAGATAATTGTATGCTCTACAGCCATATGTTAGGTTCCTCTAACGTGAGTACTATTATGTCATTAAATTTATTAATTGTCAAGTAATTGAATATAAATAAGACATATTATAAATCTCCAAATAAAATAACATACTATATAATCATATACAGTATGTTATCTTATTCTGCTCAATTTATTATTCTAAAAGTTACTTCATAAATAATTCAAGAAGCTTTCCGCCAAACTTACTGAACAGCGGTGCAAACACTAATGAAACTATTGTCATAAGTTTTATAAGTATATTTATGGAAGGTCCTGATGTATCTTTAAAAGGATCTCCTACGGTATCTCCCACTACTGCCGCCTTATGTGCATCGCTTCCTTTTCCGCCATGATGCCCTGTTTCTATATATTTTTTTGCATTGTCCCATGCACCTCCGGCATTTGACATAAATATAGCCATAAGAACACCTGTCAGGAGAGCACCTGCCAGCAAGCCTCCAAGAGCATCCGCTCCTATAATAACACCTACGATTATCGGTGCCGCAACTGCCATAATACCCGGTACAAGCATCTCGTGAAGCGCTGCAGTTGTAGATATACCTACACATGAAGTATAATCGGGTTTTGCTTCACCTTTCATAATGCCGGGATTTTCACGGAACTGACGTCTTACTTCCTCTATCATCTTATAGGCAGCTTTTGAAACTGATTCCATAGTAAAGGCTGTAAACAGGAAAGTAAGCATACCTCCTATAAACATACCTATAACCACATTTGTACTTAATATATCTATAGTTTCGAGTTTTACCGACTGTGAGTATGACACAAACAATGCAAGTGCTGTCAGTGCTGCTGAACCTATAGCAAATCCTTTTCCCATAGCAGCTGTAGTATTTCCAACAGAGTCAAGTTTATCAGTTATATCTCTCACAGAATCATCAAGCTCCGCCATCTCAGCTATACCTCCGGCGTTGTCTGCAATAGGACCATACGCATCAACTGCTACGGTGATACCTGTAGTTGAAAGCATTCCTACCGCTGCAAGCGCTATACCGTAAAGACCGAAAGCATGAAAAGCAACAAAGATTCCTAAACATATAAGGAGTATAGGAATTGCAGTCGATCTCATACCCACCGCAAGTCCGCTTATAATTGTTGTAGCCGAACCTGTTTCGGACTGATCGGCTATCTTTTTAACAGGGTTATAATCGGCAGATGTATAAAATTCAGTTACATTTCCTATAATTACACCTACTACAAGACCTGCCAGCACTGCAATTGCAGCCTTCATATGCCCAAATATAAAGCCGCTGAAAACAAGTGCACCTATTATTACTATGGCTGATGCTGCATAGCTTCCTCTTGTAAGAGCTTTCTGAGGATTTGATTTTTCATCGGTTTTTACAAAAAATGTTCCAATTATTGAAGCTACAAGACCTATGGCTGCTATTAAAAGCGGATATATAACCACTGCAAATTCAGGTTTAAAGCCTTCAGCCACCTTCATAGTTTCTGCAGCTGCAAGACCAAGTGTCAGAGCGGAAACTAAAGAACCTACATAGGATTCAAAAAGATCGGCACCCATACCTGCGACATCACCAACATTGTCGCCTACATTATCAGCTATAACAGCCGGGTTTCTGGGATCATCTTCAGGGATTCCGCTTTCAACTTTACCTACAAGATCCGCACCTACATCGGCAGCCTTTGTATATATACCGCCTCCGACTCTCGCAAAAAGCGCTATGGATGAAGCACCAAGCCCGAAACCGAACAGTATGTCTACATTTTTTGTTGCTATATATACTAAGCTTACACCAAGTGTTCCAAGACCTGCAACACACATTCCCATAACCGCACCGCCTGAAAAAGCGATTGAAAGCGCTTTGTTTATACCTCCGCTTTTTGCCGCATTTGCAGTCCTTACATTAGCCTTAGTTGCTACCGTCATACCGCAATAGCCTGCAGCCGTTGAAAAAAGTGCCCCCAGTACAAAGCTTATTGCTGTAAACCAGTTGCCTATACCTATACCTATCAAAACAAATAAAACCACACCAAATACTGCAAGAATTCTGTATTCGGCACTTAAAAAGGCTCTAGCCCCTTCAGCTATAGCAGAGGATATTTCCTTCATCCTCTCAGTTCCTACATCTTCTTTTCCGACTTTTGATGCAAGGTATAATGCAAATAAAAGTGCTGCCACCGCTGCTGCCGGAACTAAATAAATAAGACTTTCCATTCCTTAGTCCTCCCTGAAAATTTAAATTCTGAAATTTATGTCGACCAGGATATTATACCTAAAAAATATGCTGCTTGCAATATGGAATTATAAAGCTTTTGTCATAGAATTATAAATTTTTTACAATTATATGGTTCGCATGCTGAAATTTTGCCAATATAAAATTTATTTTATTAGAAATATAGCTGCAAAATATCTAAATGCCATAATATCATTTAATATAATTAAAATCCGGCAAGATCATATTTTATTTAAATGCAGTGCATAGGCACATATTCCTGCCACTGTCTTACCGTCGGATATTTCCCCCTTATATATAAGACTGAGTAAATCGGAAAGCTCCCATTCTTCAATATTTATAAACTCATCCTCATCGAGCTTTTGCCGGCTTTTTTTTAAATTTTTTGCTATAAAAATATCTATTTCTTCATCACAAAAAGCAACAGTAGTATTTACCTTTATAAGAAATTCAAGATCCTCAGGTGAATCCACTTTCATACCGGTTTCTTCCTCAAGCTCTCTAAAAGCACAAAATCTTTTTTCCTCATGTGGACTGTCAAGCTTTCCTGCAGGAAGTTCAAGTGTATACCTGTCAAGTGCATTTCTATACTGTCTGACCATAATTATCCTGCCTTTATCAGTTACAGGAACAACAGCGGCTGCACCGTCATGGTGTATATAATCCCATACCGCCTTATGTGAACCGGTCTTCATATAATCTTTATACACCTTAATTACAGTTCCCTCATAAGCGAGTTCCCTCTTAGTACGCTTTATTTGCCCAAGAGGCTTTGTTTCAGGTACACTACTGAGCCCTGTTTCCTTTGACACTTTTGGACACGTCGGTCCCGGCTTATCTTTATCCATAAACAACCCCCAAAATATTTTTTACCCTGTCATATAGTTCAATATCATATAGTTCCATTTTCTCAGATTTTACCTTACGTTGTAGACCCTTAGTTTTAGCTGTATCCTTACCACTGCCTTACCACTGCCGGAGCAAGGACTTTCAGCTGCCGGGAAAACATCAGAAAATAAATACACAACATAAACAGGGGGGCATAAAAGCCCCCCTGCCGCAATTAGCATTTCATCTTGAGATTAAAATATCTTTATCAACCAGTAAAACTGTAGATTATTCGTTAATATAAGCACCTACAAGCTTCTGACCCTTGATAACAAGATTTATATCGTTACCATCTTTCTTGGTTCCGCTTGCAATAGCACCTGATGTTGTAACAACTACAATAGTCTGACCCTGATATCTTGAAGAAAGATGTTCTTTTGAACCTGTTGTCTTGAGTTCACCATTCTTATACTCTTTATGAGTTGTGTCAACTAAGTCATTTGAATTAATCTCTTCTTCTACTCTATCGCCACTACCTATTACATAAGCCTTATACTTATCATCACTGTCAGCTTTAATCTTGCGACCGTTTATGAAATAACCCTTATCTTTCTTACCGTCTAAGCCTTTACCCTTCATTCCGCCTGAAGAAATGAACTTAAACTGATAAGCTTCTCCGTCAACTGTAACATTTACATTACCTGACTTAAGAGAACCGTCTTTATCTTCCTCACCGAAGTAGTAAACACCGTCTTTTCCGGTTCCTCTGACAGCACCTATCTTGGTGTACCTATCTACTTTAGATGTATCATCAAGCTCTTCAACACTTGCTATATCATTACCGCTAAATGTAAGGTATACAAGACCGCCAATCATCTCGCCCTGCTCATTAAATGCATACTTCTTTCCGTTTATGCTCTTGATAGCATTGTGATAAAGACCGCCCTTACCGTCTGCATAATACCAGTGAACTACACTATCACCGTCATCTGAATCTTCCTCATTGAGGTATTTGCTAGGTGTAACTCTGAACCATGCCTTTGTATATCTAGCTCCGTCTTCCTTGCTTCTGAAGTTTTTAAACTTACCGGTCTGACCTGCAGTAGCCTTTGTAGCAACTAAAGCTGTTTCTGAGGTTACCCACTCACTGAGCATCTTTCCGCTCTGATTGAAAGAATATTTCTTTCCGTTTATAGTCTTCTCATAGATGCCTGTTGTGCCTTCGCCTCTCTTATACTTCTTTCCGTTTGAACCGAAGTAGAACCAGTAATCCTGATCAGGCTCATCTTCTTCATTATCAACTACATGGATAAGTCCCCATGCATTGTGCTGCTGAGCACCGTCATCAGGCTGTCCAAGATAGTAATCAGCCTCTTTCCAGCCCTCATCATCAGTTACTCTCTCAGATGACTCGTTTACCCATCCGAAAAGCATCCTTCCGTCAGCATCAAAAGCATATTTCTTGCCGTTGATTGTCTTAAATGATGTCTTTGATGACTCTGAGTTTGCCTTATAAGCCTTACCGTTGTTCTGGAAGTAATACCATACTGTCGGCGGTGCATACTCGCTGTCATCATTTGAGTTATCTACCTCAACCCAACGATTTGTTACCATAACTCCGTTTGCATCAACGTAGAAAAGGCTTCCGTTATCGTCTACGATAGCGTCTGTAAGCATATTTCCGTTGTCATCAAGGTAGAACCACTTGTCTCCTGATTTAGCCCACTGCTGTGTAACTTTCTCGCCATATTTATTATAATACACCCATGAACCGTTTTCTTCCTGCCAGCCTGTAGCTGCGAAAGAAGTCATGGCTGCACCTACAGCAAGAAGTGCCGCTGCTGAAAATACAGCTGCAATTTTTGTCTGTTTCCTCATAATCAATGCGTCTCCTTTTTCTTTCATTTGAGTTTTTTAAAACTGAAATTCTAATTGCGTCGGAGGCTATAATACTACTTAATGATATTTTTTTCAATCATTTTTTATACTTCATATTTTAATAAAGGTATGAAGATTCTATGTAGTACAGCTCTCAACTACGTGCATAGTATATCCCAATATTTTAAAAAATACTATATATTTTCTATATAAAATTCCTTACGAAAATATTACGATTGAATCTACACATATTCCGAATGTATTTAAAACCGTATACAGCCGCTTTTACATTACCTCACCGGAAAAATTCATGTGGATTTCTTCCTTTTTATTTCAAGTCTTGTGATTTATGTTCAATACCATAAATGTTTAATCTTTTATATCTGCAGTTATATACTTACACCGGTTAAACTATAAAACTCTTGCATTATCTTCATAAATAAAATAGAATACAGGGTAAATATTGTTTAATAAAATGCTATAAGGGGACTTTTATGAACAGAACGGCATATATATGCAGGGAATATCTTGAAAATCCCTGTATTACACAAAGAGGACTCGCTGCAAAACTTTCACTCTCACTCGGCAGCATAAATAAAGAAGTTTTGGCAGCCGTTAATAAGAATTATCTTATCAGATGCGAAAACACCTGTAAAATCACTGAAAGCGGTCTTGAATTTCTTAAGGAATTTAAGGTTGACTGTGCTGTAATCGCTGCGGCAGGTTTCGGCTCCAGATTTGTTCCGCTTACCTATGACACCCCAAAAGGACTTCTTAAAGTCTTTGGTGAACCTATGATTGAAAGACAGATAAAACAGCTGCATGAAGCCGGCATATATGACATCACCATAGTAGTAGGCTATTTAAAAGAAAAATTTGACTACCTGCAGGATAAGTATAATGTAAAGCTGCTTTTTAATCCCGAGTATACAACAAAAAATACACTTGCCACAGTATGGCATGCCAGAGAGCTTTTTTATGGCAAAAACACCTATCTGCTGGCTTCAGATAACTGGCTTAAAGAAAATATGTACCACGCTTATGAGCCCGGAGCCTGGTATGCATGCTCTTATACTGACCTTGAAACAGGAGAATGGTGTCTTGGAATAGATAAAAAAGGTTATATAGAACATGTAAGCATAGGGGGAAATTCTTCCTATTTTATGTACGGTCCTGCCTATCTGAGCCGAGAATTTTCAGAAATATTTATACCTGAGCTTGAACGCTACTATAAAAAAGCTGAAACCAATGATTTTTACTGGGAACAGGTGGTATATGATATGATAAATTATCCTAAGGCGTTCAGCCGCAGACTGCCGCCTTTTTTTGCAAATAAACAGCCGGACGGACAGACTTATGAATTTGAAAACCTTGAGGAGCTCAGACATTTTGATGTCTCATATCGGACAAACAGCGATAACAAGGCACTTTCCGTTATATCTGAGGTTTTTAATGTATCCGAAAACAATATTAAAGAAATAAGATGTCTTAAAGCAGGCATGACCAATAATTCATTTCTGTTTTCAATAGAAGGCATACATTATATATGCCGTATACCGGGAGCGGGAACTGAAGCGCTTATAAACAGAAGTGAGGAGTATGACTCATATCAGGCTGTAAAACCGCTTAATATCTCAGATGATGTAATTTACATAGACAGCAAAAGCGGATATAAAATTTCAAAATATTACGAGAACTCAAAAAATGCGGATGCCTCAGATAATGCCGATATGGAAAAATGTATGGAGGTTTTAAGAAAATTACATCAATCGGGAGTAAAGGTAAATCATTCATTTAATATTTCCGATAAAATAGAATATTATGAAAAGCTCTGCTACGGCACAGGAGACATGATATTTGAGGATTACATGGAAGTAAAAGCTAATATGCTTAAGATAACCTCAAAACTTAATACACTTAATCGTACATCCGTATTGGCACATGTAGATGCCATAGCCGATAATTTTATATTTCTACCTGAAACCGCACTTCCTAAACTTATAGACTGGGAATATGCAGGTATGGCTGATCCCCTGATCGATATAGCCATGTGCTGTATATATTCATATTACAGCCAAAAACAAAGCGACAGGCTTCTTGAGATGTACCTGGGCAGAAAACCGGTATCAGAGGAAATATATATACTTTATTCATATATGGCACTCGGAGGCTTTTTATGGAGTATCTGGACAGTCTATAAAACAAAGCAGGGAGATTTTTTCGGAGAATACTCTCTTAAAATGTATAGATATGCAAAAGATTATTATGCAATACTTAAACAGAATTTATTTGTAGAATAATAAATATCCCGTAAATTCATATATGACGGTGCAGTTTCGTATTAATTTCGTAATAATTTTTTATAATCTCTGTACTTTTATTACATCTTATAGAATGATATAATAGTATTCCTTAATAAAAAATACTTTGCCGGCAACTCCGGCATAAATATAAACAAACCAGGAGGGTACACTTCATGAAATTAAAAACTAAACTGTTTATGGCAGGGATAGCTGCCGCAGGCATGCTGATCTTTGCGGCGGATAATGTATCCTATGCGGCAAACGGCTGGCAGACCTCAGGCAACAGCTGGATATACATAGACAATGACGGCAGTAAACACAAAGGCTGGATAAAAACCACAGACGGCTACTACTATATGGATCTTGCATCAGGCCTTATGAGTACCGGCTGGAAAAAAATTAACAATAAATGGTACTTTTTTAAATCAAACGGTCTAATGAATGTGGGCTGGCTTAAAGAAAATAACAAATGGTACTACAGTCTTGATAACGGAACCCTGGTACAGGGAAGCTGGCTGCGTATAGAAAACAATTATTATTATATGCGTGGAGGCGGCGAGATGGCTACCGGATGGAGGCAGATTGACAAGCACTGGTATTACTTTAAAGCTGACGGAAGATGTGCTTTCGGCTGGCTTAAACTGGGGGATAACTGGTATTACCTTGCTTCTGACGGAAAGATGCTTTCAGGCTGGCAGCAGATTTCAAATTCATATTACTACCTTGATGCAAAGGGTGTTTTAAGGACAGGCTGGCTAAATGACGGTACAAATAAATATTATATGGAACCCAAAGATGAAAAACATCTCGGAAAGATGACATATAACTGGAAGCAGATAGACGGATACTGGTATTTCTTTAATGCAAGCGGTCATATGCAAAAAGGCTGGGTAAAAGCGAACAATAAATACTATTACCTGAATACGGACGGCAAGATGGTCGTGGGTCAATCACTCAATATAGACGGATATATCTACACATTTGATGCAAAAGGAATCGCAGATACTGTAAATGTAGGCAATGCACAGGTATATAATGCCTCATCGGCACCCGGCGAATCAAATAACAACTATGGTACATCTGCAAAGGGCAGCAGCCAGAGCAACGACCCGAACGCTCCGTCATCGTCATCATCAGGCTCTGCACAAAACCCCGGTTCAGACCAAAATTCCGGTTCAAACCAAAGCCCTGACTCATCATCAAAAAGTTCATCCTCTTCAAGTACAGGAAACGGTCTTCAGGCAGGGCAAACAGGTGGTCCTCAATAAAATATCAAAACAGTACAATTTTTATAAATGTAATTGAATATTAAAAGAATATTAACATTTTTTTAATCAAGACTTGATTAAATTACATCATTATGATAAAGTCTGTTTATTACTTTCTTTAATTATTATTTCAGGAGATCGATATTTTATATTATGAAAAAGCTACCGTTATATACTAAATCAGATAAAACAGGAGTTTCTATCGGAGCAAAACACTCCAGCGGAAACTCTAAATCATGGGCAGAATATACTGACAGAAACGCCGGATACGTAAACAAAAAAAGGTATTTCGGACTTAAATCGGCTGTATTTTCAGCCCTTACAGCAGCTTTTACATTTACATGGGCTTTATATCCACACACTGATGTATCTGCAAAACAGTGGGGTATGCAAAGTCCCGGAGTTTACAAGCTTATCGACGGGTCGACTTTAAACGGTGTTGTTGCAAGAGGTATAGATGTATCACACTGGCAGGGAAAAATTGACTGGAAAGCAGTAGCGGCAGATGATGTTAAATTTGTAATGCTTGGAACAAGAAGCCAGGGCAGACCTGATCCCACATTTGACTATAACGCTTCTTCAGCCCATAAGGAGGGAATAGCACTCGGTGCGTATATATATTCCTATGCCACAAATACAAAACAGGCTGAAGCCGAAGCAGATCTTGTGCTTAATCTTATAAAGGACTATCCTATATCCTACCCTGTAGCATTTGATGCAGAGGATGAAGCAACTCTTGGAAAGCTTCCTAAAGCACAGATTACCGCTATCATACTTACATTTACAAACAAAATCAGGGCTGCAGGCTATTATCCTATAATATATGCCAATGATTACTGGATAGCAAATAAACTGGATTTAGATGCACTTGCAGGTATAGATATATGGGTTGCAAGGTATAATAAAAGACATGCATATTCAAAACCCGTTATGTGGCAGGCAACTGAAACAGGCAGTGTAAATGGAATAAAAGGCAATGTAGATATAGATTTCCAGTATAAGGATTTTTCTTCAGTAATACCAAAGGACACTACCAGAACAATCGCAGGCAAAACCTATTATTACAGAGACTATGTTCTGCAAAAAGATACTCTTATAACTGATGAAAAGGGTCAGAAAATCTATATTGATAAAAACGGCAATGCGATTACAGGCTGGTCGGTTGTAGACGGCAAAAAGTTTTACTACGATCCTTCCACCGGTAAAACCGTTACTTCGTGGTTTAAGGTTGGCGATACATGGTATTTCTTTGATAAGGACGGTGTACTTCAAACAGGTTGGCTTAATAAGGATAAGCTATGGTACCTGCTTTCCTCCGACAACGGTTCTATGCAGACAGGATGGGTAAAAGATAATAATATATATTATTATTTCGATGCATCCGGAGTTATGCAGACAGGATGGGTTTTACACGACTCACAGTGGTACTATCTCAACTCTTCCGGAGCTATGCAGACAGGTTATATAGTGGTAAACGACAACCGATACTACCTTGATACTGACGGGCATATGCTGAAAAATACAAATATAGTCCATGAAGGTTCAATCTTTGTAATTGATGAAAACGGAGTTATGGGACCTCCGATAGGTACCTCACAAAGTCCTGAGGGTACTAAGATATCCTCAAAAAATATTGACAAATCAAAGTCAGTTGATATGGTTTATGAACAGCGCATAGAAAGTTCAGCCGCTTTTGAGGCTGCTACCGAGACAAGTCCTGCCCAAACAAAGGCTGCACATAAATCTAAAAATAAAAAAGGGAGCAAAAAGTCTAAAAATCAGGATGCGGTTACTGATGACGAAAATTGCCCTGACGGTTGTACAAATGCAAATGTAGATACTAAATCACCCGGACAGCCGTAATATTAAAAAGCTTTTCACCCGGGTTATACAACGCTGCATCTTTAAACAAAACAGTCCTGAGGACTTAATCCTAATAAAGTAAAAAATAACTCCTATTCCGAAAATATCCGGTTTAGGAGTTATTTAAATTTAATCTGGAAGTCATTTAAACTCAGAAGCTTTTTAAGGTCAGGAGCTTTTTATAACCTTTTAAATTATCATTTCCTTAAAACCTTATAAACCACGTTCCTAAAGGTTGCGGGTATGAGGCATATCACCGAGCTTAAAAAGCTCCCCCCTATAAATTCAAACAAATTAGTGTAACCTATACTTAGCTGGAAAAATCTAAGCCTTAAATACTGCATAAAATACCTAATCCCTCCACGCCTTTTTGAAAAATCCAGACTGTTTCCAAGCCTTGCGTATATAAGTACCATTTTAGTGTTTGCAATTTTAAAACCACCTGCAAGCAGCCTGCACCACAGATGATAATCTTCAAGTCCCGGAAAATGTATATATCCGCCGACTTTTAAAATATCAGCTCTTCTAAACATAACACTCATATGATTAAGCGGATTTCTGAACCTGCCATATCTGTACAGCTGTTCATATGTTGCAGGCATCCTCTTAGTCCTGAGAATATGATCTTCATCAATAAATTCCGAAATATCACTTCCCAGTGCAGATATATCTTTATGTTTAAGCAGAAACTCTCTCTGTATTTTAAACCTTTCAAAAAGTGATATATCATCACTGTCCATCCTTGCCACAAATTCATGTGAACAGGCACGAAGCCCTGCGGCAAGTGCGATACCAAGCCCCCGGTTTTTTTTTAACGGGACGATATTAACATTTTCAAAAGAAGCGGCAAAATCCGAAACGGCATCATCAAGCTCCTTTTTTAGTGCCCCGTCTTTAACTATAATCACCTCATCAGGTATATAACTTTGTTTTTTTATACTCTTAAGTGCAGTATTTAAGTTGGATACGGTTTCACCGTCATATACCGACATTAGCACCGAAACTTTGCCGTCATTCATATAAACCCTGTTTTATAAGTGATTTTATCGATTTTACAACATATTCTATATCTTCTTTATAAGTAACCCCGAACCACTTATCGGAGGTTCTTACAACAGCCACCTTAGCTTTATTTTCATGCACAAGCCTGCTTACCACATCAGGCAGGAGATATTCAGATTTAATATCGGTCTTAGAAAGATTTTCAAGAAACAGATTAAAATTTTCATTTAAAATTTCAAAAATCTCAGGTGTAAATCCCCACATATTCATAGAAACATAGCTGTTTATATCGACCTCTTTCTCAACTCCCAGCCTGTCCTTCGCCTTTATAACGCCATCGCAGAGTCTGACATCAAAGCTTTCATCAACCTCATACATAAATCCGTCCTTTATACTGCATATACCACGTGTAACACCGCCATTTTCGCTTAATGTATTTACAAGCTCAAAACCTGCCATACATATCCTTATAAATCCCGGATTATCACCGGGTTTTCCATCTTTTTTTTCTTTTAAATCCATATTGGCGGTAATATAATCGTGCATCTTAAAAAATGATTCTCTGCCGTAATAATCATCGGCATTTATTACCATAAAAGGTTCCTGTATATAATTAGAAGCACAGAGCACTGCATGACCGGTGCCCCAAGGCTTACTTCTGTCCTCCCATACACCCTTATATTTTTGCGGCAGCATATCAAGCTCCTGAAAAGCGTATTCCACTTCAATCTTTTTTTCTATACGCTTTCCTATTATATTTCTAAAATCCTCATAAAGATCTTTTCTGATTATAAAAACAACCTTATCAAATCCTGCTTTTATAGCATCATAGATTGAATAATCCATTATGATCTCACCGTCAGGTCCTACAGGTTCAAGCTGTTTTATACCTTTCCCAAAACGACTTCCAATACCTGCAGCCATAACTGTCAGACATGTTTTCATACTATCCCTCCATTTAAATAAATTTAAACAGTGTACCCGCAAAACATAAAATATATAATTGCATTTTAAATCATACCGGCTGAAATAAATAAAATATACAGCAGCACCTGTTTATCATTATACTACTCTGCCTTTATACATTTTATCAAAATACCCGATATACTAACCGTTTATTATATTTTTCCACCATGCTTCATTATTAAGATACCATTCAACGGTTTTTACTATACCTGTATCAAAATCATATTTCGGTTTCCAACCCAGCTGCTTTTCCATTTTAGTCGGATCTATGGCATATCTCATATCATGTCCCGGACGGTCGGCTACAAATCTTATAAGTTCTTCAGGCTTATTTAAAACCTTAAGCACGGTCTTTACAACATCAAGATTTGTTCTTTCATTATGCCCGCCTATATTATAAACCTCACCCTCTCTGCCTTTTTTTAATATAAGGTCTATGGCATGACAATGATCTTCAACATAGAGCCAGTCCCTTACATTTTCCCCCTTACCGTATACAGGCAGTTCCTCATCTTTCAGTGCTCTGCTTATAATCAAAGGTATAAGCTTCTCAGGAAAATGATACGGTCCGTAGTTGTTTGAACATCTTGATACAGTAACCGGCAGCTTATAGGTTCTGTGATAAGCAAGTACAAACATATCGGCTGCCGCCTTTGCCGCCGAGTAAGGACTTGAAGCATTAAGAGGAGTTTCTTCTGTAAAAAACAGATCGGGCCTGTTAAGAGGAAGATCACCATATACTTCATCTGTAGATACCTGATGGTAACGCTTTATACCATAGGTTCTGCATGCATCAAGCAGAGTAGTTGTCCCTACAACATTGGTTCTTACAAAAATCTCAGGATCTTCTATTGATCTGTCAACATGGCTTTCAGCCGCAAAGTTTACTATAATATCAGGTTTTAACTCATCAAAAAGCTCAAATATAAATTTCCTGTCGGCTATATCACCTTTTATAAATTTATAGTTGGTGCAATTTTCAACCGATTTCAGGGTTTCAAGATTCCCGGCATAGGTTAAAAGATCAAGGTTTATTATCATATCCTGAGGATATTTATTTACCATATACTGTACAAAATTTCCTCCTATAAATCCGGCACCGCCTGTAACAACTATATTCATAAATGATTTTGTCCTTTTTATTTTATTATTTATATATGACATAAAAATATATGTAAAGATCTAAGCGGGTATATTATTTTAAAGACTGCTTCCGTCTATATACTTACCCTCAAGCAGTGCTTTCAGATATTCACCATACTGGTTTTTAATATACTCCTTATATGCCTGCTCCACCTGAGCTCTGTCTATCCAGCCGTTTAAATATGCTATCTCCTCAAGACAGGCAATTTTTCTGTGCTGGTGTGTCTCAATAGTATACACAAAATTGGTCGCTTCGACAAGTGAAGCATGTGTACCTGTATCAAGCCACGTAAAGCCCTGTGAAAGCAGCTTTACATCAAGCATGCCTTTTTCAAGATAAATCCTGTTAAGATCCGTGATCTCAAGTTCTCCACGTTTTGACGGCTTAAGTGCTTTTGCATATTTTACAACATCATTGTCATAAAAATACAAGCCTGTAACACAGTAGTTGCTTTTAGGTTTTTTGGGCTTTTCTTCAATAGATACGGCTCTGCCGTTCTTATCAAACTCCACTATGCCGAACCTTTCAGGATCGGATACATAATATCCGAATACGGTAGCTCCATTTTCCTTTGAAGCGGCATCAAGCAGCTTTTCCTTTAAGCCATTTCCATGAAATATATTATCTCCAAGTATCATGGCAACTCTGTCGCTGCCTATAAACTCACTTCCTATTATAAATGCCTGTGCCAGACCGTCCGGATGCGGCTGAACTTCGTATGACAGCTCAAGCCCGAACTGTTTTCCGTCTCCAAAGAGTTCCTTAAATCTGGGAGTATCCTCAGGGGTTGATATTATAAGTATTTCCCTTATACCTGCACTCATAAGAACAGACATAGGATAATAAATCATAGGTTTATCATAAACCGGCAGCAGCTGCTTTGAAGTAACCTTTGTAAGCGGATACAGTCTAGTACCGCTGCCTCCTGCAAGTATTATTCCTTTCATTTATAAATAACTAACCCTTTCATTAATTCTTTTATATATTTTTTATATAATATTCTGATACAAATTAATACCTTAATTTTTTAAAATACTTTCTGCAAGCTCAAGTGCCGCTGCCACAACCTTATCCATATCATAATATCTGTACTGTGCCAACCTGCCTCCAAAATAAACCTTATCCTGTGCTTTTGAAAGCTTTTCATACTCATGGTACAAGGCATTATTTTTATCATCATTTACCGGATAATAAGGCTCTATCCCCTCTTTCCATTCACACGGGTATTCTCTTGATATTACAGTACGCAAAGTATTTGCATATTCAAAGTGCTTATGCTCTATTATCCTTGTATAAGGCACATTTTCATCGGTATAATTTACAACTGCGCAGCCCTGAAAATTATCAGTATCAAGAATCTCATTTTCAAATCTCAGGCTCCTATATTCAAGCATACCCAGCTTAAAATCAAAAAATTCATCTATCATACCTGTATAAATCACCTTATCAACTTCATCGGAATGCAGTCCCATAAATTCCCTATATGCAGTATTTAACTTAACTTCGGTTTTTTCAAGCAGCTTTTCTATAATAGCTGTATAACCTCCAACAGGTATACCCTGATACGGGTCATTAAAGTAGTTGTTGTCATAGGTAAATCTAAGCGGCAGTCTTTTTATTATAAAAGCCGGAAGTTCCCTGCAATCCCTGCCCCACTGTTTTTTTGTATATCCCTTTATAAGCTTTTCATACACATCGGTTCCCACAAGCGAAAGTGCCTGTTCCTCAAGATTTGCAGGTGTTTTTATATCAAGCCCTTTTATCTGAGCGGATATTATATCATAGGCTTCTTTAGGTGTTTTTATATTCCACAGCTTGCTGAATGTATTCATGTTAAAGGGAAGATTGTACAGCTCATCCTTATATATCGCCACAGGAGAGTTTATATAGTGATTAAACTGCGCAAACCGGTTTATATAATCCCATACTTTTTTATCAGAAGTATGAAATATATGTGCACCGTACTGATGCACATTTATGCCCTCAATATTCTTTGTATAGATATTTCCGCCTATATGAGACCTCTTTTCAACAACCAGACATCTTTTACCCGCCTTTGTCGCCTCATTTGCAAATACTGCACCGAAAAGCCCTGCACCGGCTATCAGAAAATCATATTTCATGCCTGCCTCCATATACTTAAATTTATTTTATATTAAATCTTGTTTCAAGATCCTGCATCTTGCCGTAAACCTCTTCCTTAAGTGCCGCACTGTCTGCATGTGCTGCCGTAATAGCACCTGATTCTATACCCTCGGTGGATTCCTTTAAAAAAAGTACCTTTGGTGTCATAATTATAAGCTTTAAATCAAGAAATATACTGTAATTTCTTATATAGGTTAAATCAAGTTTCAGTTTATCATAGGGCGTGGTGTTATACTTACCGTATATCTGTGCATAACCTGTAAGCCCCGCTTTCATTTTAAGCCTGTAAGCAAATTCCGGCATTTCTTTTTCATACTCTGCCGCAATCTCAGGTCTTTCAGGTCTGGGTCCCACAAGACTCATCTCTCCATGTAATATATTTATAAGCTGAGGAAGCTCATCAAGCCTTGTAGCCCTTAGTATCCTGCCGACTTTTGTAATTCTTTCATCACCCTTGTCTGAAAGCCTTGCAATCCCGTCTTTTTCCGCATCTTCACGCATGGTTCTGAATTTAAGTATGTCAAAAATCCTGCCGCCCTTTGTAAGCCTTTTCTGTCTGTAAAATATACTTCCGCCGTCTTCCAGTTTTATGCATGCCGAAATAAGTATAAATAGCGGCAGTGTACATATACACATAATACTTCCTATTAAAATATCAAGCGCTCTTTTTACAATCTCCTGATCTATCTGAGGTCCCAGATTTCTTGAAAGTATAAGTGTGGTATCAAACAGATTAAGCTCCTCAGAGCTTCTTATAAGTATATCGCTTATCTTAGGTGCCATGTATGTTCTTACACCGTCCGCAAAGCAACGCTTAAGTATAAGATTTCTTTCATGAGAAGGAATATCACCTATTATAACTCCCTCATAATCAGGCACGATCTTCATAATCCTGTCTATTCCCTTGTCTATATTTACCGCTCCGCCTATTACATATTTGTCATCTCTTGAATTGATCTTTTCAAGTATATGAAATACAGGTTTTTCACCATATATTACCAACAGACTCCTTGGAGGAAAAAGTATCGAATAGATCCACTGAAACACGAAAACCCAGATAATTATAGCAAGTATATCCGCTCCGGTAAGCATAAGAAACATTGAAGGATTATGAAATTTCTTATCAATAAGGGCAAGCTGAAAATAGGCTATAACATTTACAAAAACTATTGACAGTATATTTGAATAAATAAGGTTCCCTCTCTTTAAATAACCGATCCTCAGACCTCCATAGGTTCTCAGAAAAAAAATAAGCCAAACCGCATACATAACTAATATAAGCCAGTTTCCACGCCGCCAGTACGGAAACCGTATTATTTTGTTGAAATGCCTTGTCCATATTACCCCATACATAAATATCTCTATAAATAATATTACAGCGGCAGAGCTGAATTTTACAACTCTTTTATAGCGTTCTCGTTTATTCATCTCTTTCTCCATATAAGATATCTTTTAAGCATGTCGGCAGTAAAATCCGATGTTTTCAGGCTTTCTTTCTGTGCCTTGCCTTTGTATTTCCGGACTTTTTCCCGGGCTTTACCTTGCCGCTTTCAGAACCTTTTTCAGGATTGCCCTCGCCGCTTTCAGAGTTTTTATCAGACCCGGGTTCACTACTCTCAGAACCTTTTTCAGACTTTATTTCACCGCTCTCAAACCCGGCAGTTTGGTCATCAGACTTTTTTCCATTGCCCTGACTTTGTGCTTTAACATCCTTATCAGACTTAGTCTCATATATTTGAGAACTTTTTACATCCTTAGTATCACTGCTTTGTGCAGTTTTAAATTTAACATCCTTAAGCATACCTGCCGACATTGTCATAAACCCCCACACTATACATGAGGTTATAGGTACATATAAATTTACTGTCGCCTGTGCCGCATAGCATATTATAAGAAATGCCGCCGCTACAAGATGTACGCCCTGTTCCTCCTTCACAAGACCTTTAGCCCAAGCCTTTATACATAAGTATGCAGTTCCTAAAGTCATGATTATATAAGATAAAACTCCAAACGGTCCTATTGTAAATAAAAACTGTATATACTCATTATGTGCATTATCAAAATACTGTCTTGTTCTAACTACCATATCTTCATATCTGAGTGCTTTCATATAAATACCGAAAGTTTCAGGTCCTGTGCCGAATATCTTCTGTACAGGCGGCAGCTTCAGATATTCTTCAATAGCCACTCTCCATATATATCCCCTGTTTGTACCCCAGTTGTCATTAAATATAAGATAGTTTTTAACCGAACCGAATTTATTTACAGCATCAGGATCTGTATTTGCTTTATAAAAAAGGTATATCACGCAGCCTGTTACAATTACTAAAAATGCCAGCCAAATCTGTCTTAAAATAACAGGCAGCTTCTTATCATATGCTGAGGTTTTATAATCAATCGCAAATATAACTAAAGCGGCTGCACATAAAAACAGCACGACAAAATTCATATATTTAAATTCCGCTATATATTGATAAATTCCGTCAATGCCTATAACAGTATCTGCATAACTTTTATTCAGAACCCCTATTATTTTTATAACCGAAAAATATGTTGCAAGAGTTATAATATAACGCCTGAACCCTCTTCTATTTCTCCATGCAACAAAAGGCAGAATACCGAAAAAGGCTGCAAGTGTGAGATAACCGTTATCCGATTTTCCCATAGCAAGCGCCATAAATCCTACCGCCATACATATATAGTAAAACAGCAGTCTGCCTATACTCACTTTCCCTTCAGTCCTGTCAAAATCTGCCGGGCTTAGCATAAACAAAGTTCCTGAAACCGCTATAAACTGACCTACATATGTGGTATAGGTATTTATATTACCTATGGTTGATGTAAAGTTATTTCTGTCTATAGGTTCTATATCAACTTTAAACCTTAGTATATCCATATTAAAATAATCGGTTATGCCGAAAATGCATATAAAAAGCCCTGCACTTAAAAATGCCGTTATTATATGTCTGCTGAATTTTATATGCTTTTTAAGCATAAAATACATTATCACATACATACTCATCAAAAGCAGTCCGTTATATCTGCCTTCATTGCCCATAAATGACTGGAGTACATATCTATCTGAAGTCAGTGTTGATATAGTATACACAGCTATAAAGACAAGCATCGCTTTTTCAGCAAAATTTGCAGACTTAACAAAATTGACAACATTGGTAAAATTCAGATTCTTAATACTTTTTATTATATAACTTACAAGGCTCGGCAAGTCGTCAAATTCATGTTTTTTATTATTATCACTTAAAAAAGTATATGCCGTGAATAAAAAAAATGTAAGACAGTGTGCTCCAATTAAAAAATGATATTTAAAAGGCAGTATATCATAATAGTAATTATGGAATACAAGAGGCACAAAAACTATAACTGCAATAAGCCACATGCCGGCCACCCATCTTTTAAATGATACAGCCGGTTTCTCATACATATTTTTTCTCTTTTTGTATCTTGACATAAAACCCCCGTCAATCTGATTTATTATTATACATTCTACCATATTTTGCCTTTTAGAGGCATATATTCAACAAAATTTAATTTTCTCATAAGAAATCATGCTTATATATGCATAGATTTGCTATAAGCATGATTCAAAAATTTTCACATTATTATGCTTTTTGATTTTTGTAATAATTTTTTATAATAGTTTTTATTATAATTTTTCCTTTATAACTTTTTCTACAAATTCCTCATTGCTTGCCGTTCTTGTAAAAAGGTCAAGTATCTTCTCAATCGCATCTTCAGGCCTGAGTGAACTGGTAGCCTTTCTTATTATATCTACAGCCTCCTGTTCCTGGGCTGTAAGAAGCAGATCATCCCTTCTGGTTCCGCTCTTTAATATATCTATGGCAGGAAAAAGTCTTTTTTCAGAAAGCTTTCGGTCAAGTACAAGCTCCATGTTTCCGGTACCTTTAAATTCCTCATAAACAACATCATCCATACGGCTTCCCGTGTCTACAAGTGCAGTAGCGAGTATTGTAAGACTTCCTCCCTCACGCATATTTCGTGCTGCACCGAAAAATCTTTTAGGCATATGAAGTGCTGCAGGATCAAGTCCTCCTGAAAGTGTCCTGCCGCTTGGTGTAACAGTAAGATTATATGCTCTTGCAAGCCTTGTTATCGAATCAAGCAGTATAAGTACATCTCTGCCATGCTCAACAAGCCTTTTTGCCCGTTCAATTACCATCTCTGAAACTCTTTTATGTCTCTCCGGAAGCTCATCAAATGTTGAATGTATTACCTCAACCTGCGAACCTATTATGGCTTCTTTTATGTCCGTAACTTCCTCAGGTCTTTCATCTATAAGAAGGATTATTATATGCGTATCAGGCTCATTTTTAAGAACAGCCTTTGCAACCTCTTTAAGAAGTGTAGTTTTTCCTGCCTTTGGAGGTGATACAATCATACCTCTCTGTCCCTTTCCTATCGGTGAAAGCAGATCCATAACCCTCATAGCGGTATAGGATTTTTCTCTTGCAGCGGTTACGGATTCAAGCCTTATCCTCTTATCCGGGAAAATCGGTGTAAGATCCTCAAAATTCGGTCTTTTTTCTACTTTATCAATAGCATAACCATTTACACTTGATACATATAAAAGTGCTGCAAATTTTTCAGTAGGTGATTTTACTCTCTGTGAGCCGCTTATTATATCGCCCGTTTTAAGTTTAAATCTTTTTATCTGAGACGGTGCAACATAAATGTCATTTTCTCCCGGAAGAAAATTTTCACATCTTATAAATCCGAAGCCGTCAGGCATTACCTCAAGTATTCCCTCCGATTTTATACCTGAATCAAGCTCCTTTATATTTACATGTGCCCTGTCTGCAGATGATGAAGTACCGGTTATGCCGCCATCCTGCGGCGAGATACGTCTTTCAAAATTTTTGTTAAATTTAATGGTTTTATCGCCCGTTCCTTCATAGGAAAATGCAGGTTTTTTTCTATAATTGGGATTATAGGACGTGTCATACCTTTCCTGTGCAGTTTCAATTTTTTCTGCTTTTAACTGTTTTTCATTTTCTTCTCTTTGAAGCTGCTCAGACTGCTGTTCCTCCTTTTCCTTTTCAGCCTCCATACGCACTGCATGTTCACATAAAAGCTCTATAAGCTCAGCTTTTTTAAGGGTACTTGACCCCTTTATCTTTTCTTCCTTTGCTATCTCTTTTAACTGTATTAACGATAATGTGCTGAGTTTTTCTTTCATGATTTCAATAGATCGATTAAACATTTTATCCCTCTTCTTTCATATTTTTCATAATTTCAATAATATTATTTTCATACCCGTTATTTGAAGGCTTATAGAATTTAGAATTTTTCATTCCTTCAGGTAAGTATTGCTGATTTACATAATTATTTTTATAATCATGCGGATATTTATATCCCTCACCTCTGCCAAGCTGCTTTGCACCTTGATAATGCTCGTCTCTTAGATGGGACGGAACCTCAAGACCTAAGGTGGAACCAAGTGCCGTGTATGCATCTGAAATTGCTTTGACAATGGAATTACTTTTAGGAGCACATGCTGTATAGATTGCGGCATGTGCAAGTATTATAGCCGCTTCCGGCATACCTATCCTTTCAACTGCAAGTGCTGCACTGACTGCGGTCTGCAGTGCAACAGGATCTGCATTTCCCACATCCTCGCTTGCACATATCATAATTCTCCTTGCTATGAACTTTATATCCTCTCCTGCATATAACATTCTTGCCAGATAGTATACGGCTGCATCCGGATCCGAGCCACGCATGCTCTTTATAAATGCAGATATCGTATCGTAATGGTTATCACCTGATTTGTCATAATTGATCTTTTTCTTTTGTATACATTCAGAAGCCGTATCCGCATCTATCCTGATCACACCGCTTTCATCCATATCGGTAGTCAATATACCTGTTTCAAGTGCGTTAAGTGCAGCTCTTGCATCTCCGGCTGCCGCTTCTGCCAAAAACTCAATAGCCTCATCATCTATCTTAACATTGTATTTTCCCATACCTTTTTTATCGTCCGACACCGCCCTCTTAAGCAGTTTTACTATATCTTCTTTATTTAGGGGTTTAAGCTCAAAAACAACAGATCTTGAGATAAGGGCGGGATTAACTTCAAAATATGGATTTTCAGTAGTAGCCCCTATAAGTGTGATTGTGCCGTCCTCTACAAACGGCAGCAGATAATCTTGCTGTGATTTATTAAAACGGTGTATTTCATCAATAAATAATATGGTCTTTTTCTTGTACATACCGAGTGCCTCCCCGGCTTCCTTCACCACTTCTTCCATTTCCTTTTTACCGGCACCGGCTGCATTTATCTGTCTGAAAATAGAATTTGATGTATTTGCTATGACTTTAGCTATTGTTGTCTTTCCGGTACCCGGCGGTCCATAGAATATCACCGAGCTTAATCTGTCTGATTTTATAGCCCTGTATAACAGTTTGTTTTTAGCAAGAATATGCTTCTGACCTGCCACTTCATCAAGTGTATCGGGTCTCATCCTTACTGCTAGCGGAGCAGTATTGTTTTGATTTTTTTCTTTTAGGTAGTCAAATAGATCCATTATGTTCCAAAATATCCTTTATTATATAAAAGAACAGCACTATAAGGGAGCCGGCTCCCACAAGATACGCAGCAGATTCTGCGATAAAGGATTCAGCAAACAGTTACGCAAAGGAATTCCTAGAAAAGGTCTCCTACATATATCCCTGACAGACAGAAGATTTTGCGAGAGGCTGTTTTTACTGTATTTTTAACTTTTAATATATTGCTGTATTTTAAATATTAATATATTGCCGTATATGCAATCCTACTATTTTCTATTTTTATATTCCATATTTCATATCTTTATTAATTATATCGATTATATGCTGTATATGCAATTGATTATATATCTGTGAACACAGTATATACATATCAATGATCTATATTTTTAGCTGATTAGATACCGAATGTCATCATTAAATTATGACCGGTTTTTAAACAGAACTCTGATGAAGCCTGTTTTATCGAACTGACTCCGTACCTCATACGTTTTTTATTACAGTTAAGAAACTCCGATTAAATCTTTGCCGCCTTAACTTTAGCTGATTATATTATACATAATCTGACGAATATTCTAAGTTTTATTATAAAATCTGCAAATGCCCCCGGTGTATTTACTGTAAAATCTATAAATATTCCGGTTTTATTTATTATATAATCCATGAATATTTCAGGTTGTATTTATTGTAAAATTTATAACTGCACGAGTTGTATTTATTGTAAATAAACCGACAGGCTAAAACCTAATCATATCAGATATTTTAATGTGATATAGGCTTTAAATCAAGTCGGTTATTTAATTTTTAATATACCGGATTTTATTTGATTATTTATTATTCCGCACTTTATTTTAAATTACTTTCTTCCCGCATAGAGCATAAGTGATGCCGCCATCTTGCTTAAAGGCATGGTCTGTACTATAACTCTTCCCGGTCCTGTTACATGTGTATTAAATAATCCCTCGCCTCCGAGAAGTATATTCTTTACTCCCGGAACAGTCTTTACGTCCATTGAGCATGTTGCATCCATAAGAGCTACATAACCCGTATCGACTACAATTGTCTGTCCTGCCGCAAGCTCATACTCAACTGCACTTCCGTCTATCTCTATAAATGCAATTCCCTGCCCTGACAGCTTCTGCATGATGAAACCTTCACCGCCGAAAAATCCTGCACCTATCTTCTTTTGGAAAAATATTGACAGCTCAACTCCCGGTTCACATGCAAGAAATGCTCTTTTTTGTGCTACAACATCTCTTCCCGGCTCTATATTAATAGCTCTTATCTCACCCGGAAAACTTGAAGCAAAAGCAATCATACCCGGTCCGCCCTGTGCTTCATATGTATTCATAAACATAGACTCACCTGAGAACATCCTTCCAAATGCCTTGCCTAAACCTCCATTAGTTGTAGTGTTCATAACCATGTTTGGAGACATCCAGCTCATGGCACCGCCTTCACAGATCATCTTTTCCCCCGGTTCACATGAACATATTGCAACCGGAAAATTACCTCCCTGTATCTCGTACTTCATTTCGTTACCTCCTTATACGGAAAATTTGTATTATCATATTTGTTTTATTATATATACGCTTTATATAATATACCAAATCCGTACTTTTGACAATTATTTTCTGTAAATAAAACCGGGCTCAAAAATATATATACTGCAGATGGAGTTTAGAAAAAATAATTTAAACAACGCTCCCTTATGGAACCCCTGATTAAGTGTTCCTGTACAAAAATCAACTTTTTTCTTATATTGTGGCACAATTTATTTAAACGGTGTATAATATGGAAAGGAAATGCATTTTAAGGAGACAGCTATGAAAGATGTTCAAATGGATATTATATGGAGAGAAAGGAAACGCAATATATTTGGTATGCCTTTAAGCTTTACCGTTTACTCACTTACTGAAGAAAGACTTTTTATTGAGACCGGTCTGTTTAATTCCGTTGAAAATGAAGTACGTCTTTACAGGATACTTGATGTACAGCTAAGACGCAGTTTTATGCAAAAAATATTTGGTATAGGTACTATAGCCATTAATTCCTCTGATAAATCTCTAGGTGATTTCGTGCTTAAAAATGTTAAAAAGCCTAAAGTTGTAAAAGAACTTATATCAAAAAATGTCGAAATACAAAGAGAGCTTAAAAGAGTTGTCAACAGGGAGATTATAAGCGGCAATGACGTATCTGTAGATATTGACGGAGACGGTATACCTGATTAGCCTTATTGACATCATTATATGAATTTAAAATATATAAAGTATATTCCGTTTTGAAAAATAAATAAAATTATAGTATTTATTTTTTATGGAGAAAATTTATTTTATATAATTATTGAGGTTATATATGTTATTTAAAAACAAATCAGTTCAAACTCAAGCCGATACGGCAAAGCAAAAACATACCTCGCATAAAAAACAGAATTTAAAGACTGCTCCTAAGCTTGTAAGGGCAATTATCAACCTTTTTAAACTTGCCGCCGCAGCTTCAGTCTTACTTGTTCTTTTTATAGCTATATGCAATTTTGTCGTTATCAGCTCAACAAAAAAATATATACTGGATACAAAAGATATCTCAAAGATTCCAAAGGCTGACTGCGTACTGGTGCTTGGCTGCTATGTACATCCCGGCGGGCACATGTCAGCTATGTTAAAAGACCGGATGGATGAGGCGATATCGGTATACGGCACAGGTGCGGCACAAAATATGATAGTAAGCGGAGACCATGGAAAGGCTGATTATGATGAAGTCAATATAATGAAAAATTATGCAATAGAAAATGATATCCCATCACAGTGTATTTTTATGGATCATGCCGGCTTTTCAACTTACGAAAGCATGTACAGAGCCGATTATATATTTGGTGCAAAAAAGATGATTATAGTAACACAGGAGTATCATCTGTACCGGGCTGTATATGATGCCAGAGCTATGGGAATTGAAGCCTACGGAGTAGCCGCAGACAGACATATATACCCCGACCAGACTCTGCGAAACAATATCCGTGAAACAGCTGCACGGGTAAAAGATGTTATTTACTGCATATTTAAACCGAAACCTTCATATCTTGGCGATAAAATCCCGCTGTCCGGGGACGGAAATATTACAAACGACCACTAATATCAAGAATTCAAAGTTGTTAAATAAATTTTTAAAAAAGATCACCAACGCAATTACTGCAATGGTGATCTTAGTTTATTTTAGAGCTTTAAGCTTTAAATTCCGCCTGATACTATATATAATATTAATCCTTACCGGTAAGTCTTACATATGTAGGTCTATGCTTTAATGCCGGAAGTATCTTTTTTAAAATATCATCCGTCTTTATTTTAAGCGTGGATGTATTCATACATGGATGGCATCCTATATATTCCTGTTTTGTAAGATCTTTATCAATAAGAAGCTGCACCGATCTGGCACTGTCATTTATAAGACCGAGGACTGTAACAGAACCCGGAGTTACCCCCAGTATCTTTTCCATATCTTCACCTGAAGCAAAGGAAAGTCTGGCAGCATTTATCTGGCTTGAAAGCTCCTTTGTCTTAAAAGGTTTACTACCCGGCATAAGAAGAAGATAATATACTGTCTTCTGCCTGTTGCATAAAAAAAGATTTTTGCATACTTCAGTTTCAAGAGCTTTCTCTATATCTGCACATGCTTCCATAGTTTCTGCATGTTCATGATCCACTCTGTCATATTTAATACCCAGTTTGTCAAGAAAATCATACGTTTTTAATTCAGCCTCTGTTCTTTGGCTGTCATCTTGAGGTCTTCCATGATATACTTCCATATTTCTTCTCCTTTAGTATTTATGGTGAACTGCTGCACCCATGCAGACAGTATAGCATAAAAATCCATTTCGGACAATCTTAACGCCGTACTAAGCGAACTAATCCGGACTGTATCGTAATAATCCGTAATAAAGAGCCCTCCGGACTATTGCCTTATTTCATTGTTCCTACACAGATTTTAAAGCTGAAAATCCGTACCGCCTATACATATACTTATACAATATACCTTATCTGCACCGGCGGATTTTAATATCCTTGTACATGCTTCTGCTGTGCTTCCGGTAGTATATATATCGTCCACTATTATAAAATTATGGAGATTTCCCGGAATATCTCCGCATACAAAAGCTTCTGAAAGGTTTTTAAGTCTTGAAGCCGGATCCAGTTCCTTTTGCGCTTTAGTATCCTTTATTCTAAAAAGTATATTATCTGCCATTTTTATGCCTGTTTCAGATGAAATAAACTCTGCAAGTATTGCAGACTGATTATATCCCCTTGCTGCAAGTCTGTTTTTATGTACAGGCACCGGTATAAGGGCATCCGCTCCCGTATTTTTAATTTTATCACCATATCTTAATGCTATAAGTCTTGCATAGGTTTTTATATATTCTCTTTTATTCTTATATTTTATCTTTATCATCGACTCTGCACTTATATCATCATAATTAAGAAGTGCCAACCCATATTCAAAGCTTTTAGGCAGTGCAGCACAGTCACTGCAACTGTCCTGACTTTCATCATAAAGCTCCTTGCCGCATTTTAGGCAGACCGCCCCCTTAACAAAATCCATTAAAGGCAGGCAGTCTTTACAGATGCTACGCCCTGCTTTGGCAATTTCATGGCATACCGGACATCTCGGCGGATAAATTGAATCTAAAAGTAAAGCCTTAAGCTTTAAAACAGTTGCTAATCCAAAGTCTTTTTTTATTTTCACAGCTCTATATTTATTAAAATTATTATGTCTGGCAAGGCGGACCTTTAAAGTCCGCTTTAATTATGCTCCATGCCAATTAAAACTCCTTAAATATTGGAATTCAGGAGTCTGAATTTTTACAGTAAAAATCAATTCATCTAAAACCGGCCGGGCAGTTATTATTTTCTAAAATTCTTTTTTTGAACGTCCTTCTTCACCTACTATATAATCAATATACTTACCGGTTCCTATAGCTACAGCGGTAAGCGGGTCTTCCGCAATCACCGTATTAATTCCGGTCTTTTCTTCTATAAGCTGGTCAAGTCCCGCAAGCAAAGAGCCTCCTCCTGTAAGCAGGATTCCTCTGTCAAATATATCTGCTGCCAATTCAGGCGGGGTCCTTTCAAGCACCGAATGTACCACCTCTACTATTTGCTGTGCCGGCTCAGCCAAAGCATCAAGGGTTTCATCCGAGGTTATTACTATAGTTTTCGGAAGCCCTGTGACCAGGTTTCTTCCCCTTACTTCCATAGTAAGAAGCTCTGGTCTTTTATAAGCTGAGCCTACATTTATCTTAATCTCCTCCGCAGTTCTCTCACCTATGAGAAGATTGTGCTTTTTTCTCATATAGCGCACTATCGCCTCATCAAAATCATCGCCGGCTACCTTTATGGAGGTGCTTACCACCGTACCTCCAAGTGAAATTACCGCTATATCCGAGGTTCCTCCTCCTATATCAACTATCATATTTCCAAATGCCTTTTGTATCTCTATACCTGCACCCATAGCAGCTGCCACCGGTTCTTCAATGGTGCCGAGCACTATAGCTCCTGCCTGCTCAGTAGCATCTTCCACTGCTTTCTTTTCCACCTCGGTTGCACCTGAAGGTATGCATATAGCCACTCTGGGCTTCCTTAAGGTCCTTTTTCCTACAGCCTTATGTATAAAATATTTAAGCATCTTTTCAGTAACTGTATAATCCGATATCACTCCCTGACGCAGCGGTCTGACCGCCACCACATTGCCGGGAGTTCTTCCTATCATCAGCCTTGCTTCTTCTCCAAATGCCTTTATCTCATTAGTATTTCTATCTATCGCAACTACGCTCGGCTCCTTAAGAACCACGCCCTTACCCTTAATATATACCAGTATA